>ENA-UOOM01000195-UOOM01000195.1-fermentation-metagenome-genome-assembly--contig:-NODE-195-length-75433-cov-6.396959_pt1 | contig 75433 bp, 68 predicted proteins | sample MGYA00245781_ERZ724031 | MGnify/ENA primary metagenome ERZ724031 (study PRJEB28704, sample SAMN03018317) | fermentation metagenome | biome: anthropogenic terrestrial biome; feature: soil; material...
GACTGGCTGGTTTTTTAGCTTCCGCGCCGGCTGGATTCTATTCTGCCAAACATAGGAAAACCCTATTACGACTGAAATCATCAGGGGTGCCTTTATTTCAGCGGCATTAGAAATGAATGAGACCCTCTTTAGAAGTTCTTATTCACCTATTATATATGAATCTAAAGACTGTGCCGCTGGATTATTTGATCTAAATTATGGGGTGTTGGGACTTTCTGCGGGTGTACCTGCATTTCTTGGAAATCTTGAAGTAACCATAGAAGAAACTACCAAATATATCGGCGGTCAGGATAAGTATAAAGAAGGTGATGTATTTATCCTAAATGACTGTTATATGACTGGTGCTCATCTCAGTGATGTTACATTAATATCACCAATTTTCTATAAAGGTCTGCTGGTCGGCTTTACTGCAAACAGAGCGCACTGGGTTGATATCGGCTCAAAAGACTCAGGATATCCTATGGATTCTACTTCAATTTACCAAGAAGGCATCCGCATTCCGCCGATTAAAATAATGGAAAATGGGGTTCTTAAGGAGGATATCGCGGACTTCATTTGTCGGAACAATCGTTTTTATCGGGCAGCCAGAGGGGATTTGAATGCGCAGATAGCGTCATGTAAAACAGGTGAAGCCAGGTACATTGCGCTGATTGAACGTTTTGGCCTCGAGACTCTTATGAGAAGCACACAAGACATATTTAATCAGTCGGATGCAATGGAGAGAGAAGTTATCAGAACTATTCCTGATGGTGTATATACTGCTGATGGATGTCTGGATAATGATGGAACCATAAAAGACCAGCCTATATATGTTAAAGTCACTGTAAAAGTTGCCGGTGATGAGATGGTCATCGACTTAACCGGATCAAATAAAGCAGCGGTCGGTTCTACCAATTGCGGGATTGCTCAAACAATATCTGCTTGCAGGATGGCTTACAAAATGATTATCTCGCCTATGTCTTCGGTTTCTGGAGGCAGCTTCAGAGCTCTGGACGTAATTGCTCCCAGAGGTTCGATTTTTTATGCTGAAGAACCGACAGCTTGTGCCTGGTATTTCACTTCTCTGGGACTCATGATTGATCTGGTAGCTAAGGCGATGCAGGAGGCAATACCTGATATGGTTGGCGCAGCTCATTATGGTGACTCGATGGTGGTATATTTCTCCGGTAATGACCCAAGAGATAATAATAAACCCTACCTATATGTTGAAGCTACCGTTGGCGGTTGGGGAGCTCATGCCGGAAGTGACGGTGAAAGCGCCTTGATCAATACACTTAACGGTGTTTATAAAAATATTCCCGTTGAAGTATTCGAAAGTAATTATCCTGTCAAAATAAACAGCTTTAAGTTTAGACAAGATTCGGGAGGCCCGGGCAAGTTCAGGGGCGGAAACGGCATTATCAAAGAATACGAAGCAGTGTATGACGATACAAATCTCTTTCTCTGGTTTGAGAGATCGAAGACACCTGGTTGGGGCATCAATGGCGGACAAGATGGCATGCCTCCCGATGTAGTAGTAAAAGGAAATGGGCAAGATGTTCACATGCTCAAGACCAATTGTTATCCTTTGAAAAAAGGTCAAATCGTTATGGCTCATACCGGCGGAGGCGGAGGCTTTGGAAATGCCTTTGAAAGAGATTATGAGCTTGTGCAAGAAGACTTTAATGAAGGTTACATCAGTGAAAAACAGGCGAAAGAGAAGTATGGCGTTGTCTTTGCTCCAGACGGGAAAGTAGATATTGAAGCATCTGAGAAGCTAAGAGCCAGTTGATATCTAATCATCATGTATCCCGGCATTTGCGCTTGTTCTGATTATCAAAGAGAGATAAGGGAGTATTGTTAATGGATGGATTAAAATTTACTTTTGAAAGAGGAGGCACTATTTATGCTCGTTTGTTTGACCTTACCTCCGAATCCAAAAAAAGTATTCTAGAAATTTTACCGATAGAAAGCAATATAAATCATACAAGATGGTGTGGGCGTGAAGTCTACACTGGGATCAAGACAACGACCAAACCGTCAAAAGAAAATCAAACTGCGATTGCCAGCAAGTTTGATGTTACATATTGGAGAGACTGGGATCGTGATTGTGAAGGAAAAGGGCAGCAAGCTGAAAGTCTTTCACTATTCTATGGTACAGATCTTCTTCAGTGGCATGATGGCTTATTGCATGTCAATGTAATTGGGAGGGTTGGGGTTGAACAGGAAGACTTGCTGGAAGAGATTGGTTTAAGAGTCTGGCAGCAAGGGAGCGAAAAAGTTACTGTAGAATATTTTTCCTTCTGATCGAGTCAGGAGGCAATATACTTAGTCAGTACTGAATTTTTTGAAATTATTTGAAGGTGAATTTGTGAAAATTGTTGATAGCCAGAACTTGAACACAGTTACAAGTACAGACGCACCGATCATACTGGATTTATTTTGTCATCCAGACACTGGGATGAAGATGGGGATGGCAGTGTTTCCGGTCGGTTCTCGCGCAAAACCTACAGCTCATGAACAGCATGAATATTGTTATATCCTTGAGGGATCACTTAAGGTTATTGTTGGAAATGTTGAGTATATCATGAGAGCTGGTCAGGCGTCCTATATTGATGCCGGCGATTCACATGAGAGTATCAATGATTTCGATACAGATTGCCGTCTAATATGGGTTTTATTAAATGGTATGAGATAAATATCCGGCTCTGTCACATCGTCTAGCATTTTTTAAATGCTAGACGATGACAAGTTAACAGCAGCCTTGCTGCTACGGAAACTGCTCCGCGAAATTTATACTGGGCAATAATAGACACAGAAATGCCTGTACCTTGATTATTGTTGAATACAGCAAGCATTTCAATATTGTGGGAGTCATCAAAATAACACTATTTTTGATGCTGCCCTAGGCAAGCGGCAATCTTATTGATGTAGATATTCTGACTTAAAATATATGTATCTATGTAAAGAGATCCAGCCTGCTAACTCAGAATAAAATCAAAAGAAAAATTTCATGAATTAAATTAGGAGGAAATTTCTGATATGAAAATGCGTAAATTAGTATCTTTTGCTTGCATACTCTTGTCATTTATTTTTTTACTGGGAGCTTGCAGCAGTGCGGAAGATACTCCTGGTAAAACAACCGAACCAGCTGCTGAAACTGAACCAGAAGCGGCTGGAGATAAATGGATATATGTGAATGCATCCTTACCGCTGAATTATGACCCAGGAGTTGGGGGTATGGGCTCCATTGATTGCTCGATGTACTTTAATGTGTATGACAGCTTAGTATTTACAGCAATAGACGGCACTATCATACCGCATGTTGCCACTGAGTGGACAAATTCTGATGATGGCTTGACATATACCTTTAAAATTCGTGATGATATTAAATTCCATAACGGTGATACTTTGGAAGCTAGCGATGTAGCGTTTTCCATGAATCGAACATTGGAAATTGGCAGGGGTTTTTCCTATCTATGGGCAGCTTATGTAGACAGTGCCGAAGCAACCGATGCTACCACTGTTGTCTTTCAACTTAAAAAACCATATGGAGTCTTTGAATCTACTCTCGCTCGCTTAAGTATCCTGAATGAAGAACTCGTCATGGCTAATAAAACTGAAGGATCATATGGTGACAAAGGCGATTATGGTATGAATTGGCTCATTACAAATGATGCAGGTTCCGGCCCGTATAAGACTGATGAAATCAATATTAACGAATATATTGAATGCTCTAAATTTGATGATTACTGGATGGAATGGGATCCTAACGCTCCGGAAGGATTCTCAGTTCTTGGAGTTAATGAGACAGCCGTTGTACGTACAATGATATCCAACAAGGAGCTCTCCATTACTGATGAATGGCAATCTCAAGAAAGTATAAGATTTATGTCTGAGTTTGAAGGAGTAGAGATATCCAATATCTATTCCGGAGCTGTTCACACTTTTGAAATGAATACAAAAAAGGCTCCTACAGATGACGTACATTTCCGGAAGTGTTTGGCGCACTTGTTTGACTATGATAATGTCATCGAAAATATATACCCCGGAACAAAACGTACATTTGGACCAGTATCTGCTGCATATCAAGGACATGATAACACTGTCTACCAATACCCCTTTGACTTAGAAAAAGCCAGGGAGGAGTTGGCTCTCTCGAAATATGCGAATAATCCTGGCGAGTATACGGTGGAAATCCATTATTCAGACTCAGTACCAGATATGGAGAAGCTAGCTTTAGTTTTACAGGAAAATGCTGCAAAGTTAGGTATTAATGTTACTATTACTGCTACTCCTTTCGGCACAATGATGCAAGACGCTTCCACAATTGAGTCTACTCCGAGCATTTCATGTTGGAGCCCGAGTGACAGCTATTCGGAAGCAGGATCGGTATTGAATCTCAGATATCATTCTTCCTCAACCGGTACATCTAATCAATTCGAATGGCTGCAGGATGCTAATATTGATGCTGCGATTGAAGCAGCTCTGGGTGAAATAGATAAAGATAAGAGACTGGAAATGTATAAACAGATTCAACATGATCTAGTTGAAATCTGTCCGTCTATCTGGTGTTTGGAATGGCCGGAACAAAGAGCTTATCGTGCTGACTTGTTTACCTGGCCGGAGGCTGAAGCTGAATCTAACGCACCGGTTTTAGGTCGTAGCCTATACTTCCGTACAATCAAATTCAAATAACCAAGGTTTTGGATAAGTAGATTTTCTCTATATATCATTGATGTGAGTGGGATGTGAGTGCCTTTACACCCCCTCACATCAGTGATCACAGGATAAACTGAATATCCACTGGCGGTTTCGCTTAGTGTAAGAGCAATATCAAATTATACACAAACATATTTTTTCAATTGTTTGTTTGAGGCGTAACTGTAGTTAATGAGGGAGTATAAACATGCATGGAATAAAGTATATTATTAAACGTCTTGCATGGTCGATCGTTGTACTATTGGGACTGTCAGTACTAATTTTTGTCATTGCAAGAGTAATCCCAGGAGACCCTGCGTCAATGGCTTTGGGGCCCACTGCTTCTGAAGAGGCGAAAGAATTATTCCGAAAAGAGAATAATCTAGATGAGCCTCTGCCTGTACAATATATATATTGGCTTGGCGATGCAGTCAAAGGTGATTTTGGCAAATCTACTCATACTAAGAGACCCGTTAGCCAGGATATTAAGGAACTGCTGCCGGCAACAGTGGAGCTAATAATACTTGCTGCAGCTTTAGAAATCATAATTGGTATAGGATTAGGGATTTTGTCTGCCAGTAAACCTGGCGGTATGCTAGATAATTCAGTTAGAGTAACTTCTTACTTGGGTATTGCTACTCCATCATTCGTATGGGGCATATTATTCATGTTAGTGTTTTCCTACTGGACAGGGTTATTGCCTACAGTTGGCCGGTTGACCAGAGGTATAACCCCTCCAAGAACAATTACCGGTTTATTTGTATTTGATGGTCTTTTGACTGGTAACTTTGAAGCAGCCTGGGATACATTCAAGCATATAATAATGCCCGGCACTGCTCTTGCTCTTACAGGAATTGCCCAAACCGCCAGAATGACACGCTCCAGCATGGTTGATAATATGGATAAGGATTTCGTAGCTTCAGAAATCGCTTCTGGAATTCCCAAGCGCAAAGTAATTTCCTTATATGTTTTGCGGCCATCATCAATACCGGTCGTATCCATTATTGCGCTAGATATTGCCGCCATGTTAGGCAATGCATTCATGGTCGAGCAAGTATTTAGCTACCCGGGAGTCTCAAAATACTGTCTGGCGGCAATCCTGAATAAGGATCTGAACGCTATTGTAGGGGTAGTAATGGTGATAGGCATAGCGTTTCTTCTGGTCAATATTTTTGTTGATATTATGTCAGCTTTTCTTGATCCAAGGATAAGATTGAAGGAGAATTCAGCTTAATGAACACAGATGTGAGTGTATCAAAAATTAAAATAAACAGCGCATCAGCCTGGTGGAATAGCGTTAAGCGGAACTGGTACATGTTTTCGCGTAATAAGATTTCTGTTGTTGGTTTGGTTGGTGTTATTCTTGTAGTACTAATAGCCATTCTTCCTCAATATATTGCTCCGTTTCCTGAGCATGCTGCAGCATTTACGAATTTCGGAGATGCAAATTTGCCTCCAAACAGTGAATATCTTCTGGGGACAGATTCCACTGGCCGTGATGTACTTAGCCGAATAATATTCTCTTTTCGAGGAGCATTGACTATGGGTGTTGGGGTAATCCTTATCGCTGCGCCGATTGGAGTCATCATGGGTTTATTTGCCGGCTATTTTTCTGGTAGATTTATTTCGTCAGTTATTATGCGTATTGTAGATATTTTTCTTTCTTTACCGTCATTAGTGCTTGCACTTGCAGTATCCGCAATCCTGTCTCCGACGCTGTTCAACTCAATGATGGCAATTACTGTCTCATGGTGGGCATGGTACGCTCGGTTAGTGTATGGCACTGCTTCGTCAGTACGCAATGAATACTATGTCAAATCAGCTGAACTTTTGGGAGCCAGCAGAGCACATATAATTTTTCGGGAGATTTTGCCAAATTGTTGGTCTGTAATTCTTACAAAAATGACCTTAGATATGGGTGTAGTCATTCTGATGGGGGCTTCATTGAGCTTTGTAGGATTGGGTGCACAACCTCCACAGCCGGATCTGGGAACGATGGTATCAGAGGGGTATAAACTATTACCAAACTCTTGGTGGTTGACCATTTTCCCAGCCGCTGCAATCATGTTAATCGTGTTATCTTTCAATTTATTTGGTGATGGCATTGGTGACATGCTGAAAACTAAGGAGGAGTAGCATGGCAGACGTTTTAGATCAAAAAAAGCCTATTTTGGATATCAAGAATTTATATATAAATTATAAAGCTTTTGGCGGCTTATGTTATGTAATCAATGGTCTAAGTTTACAGGTTTTTCCCGGCGAAAAAATCGCTTTGGTCGGCGAAAGCGGATGCGGCAAAACTACGACCGTTAAATCAATTCTTCGTGTTTTGCCAAGACAGGCAAGAATTCCGGGCGGCAGCATTCTGTATAACGATCAGGATATTTTGAAGATGAAGAAATCGCAATTAAACAGAGTGCGTAAACGAGAATTGTCAATGATTTTTCAAGATCCTACAGCCGCCTTGAACCCGGTCTTTACTGTAGGATATCAGTTGTCTGATATCATAAAATATGCTGAAATTGTTGATAAAAGAGATAGAAATGCTGTTAAGAGAAAAGCTGTTCAAGCTTTAAAAGACTGCTCTATGCCAGACCCTGAGAGAATAATGGAGAATTATCCTTTTCAGCTTTCCGGCGGCATGAGACAGCGCGTCTGTATTGCCATGGCGCTTGCAACCGCCAGTAATCTGATGATTGCGGACGAGCCAACTACCAATTTGGATGTCACCATACAAGATCAAGTACTAAAACTCATTAGGGAACTGACAGAAGAGAAAGGAATGTCTCTTATATTGATTACACACTCAATAGGTGTAGCAAGAATGATGGCAGACCGGATCTGTGTAATGTACGCAGGCAATATTGTCGAAAATGCAAAGTCTAAAAAGATATTAGAAAACCCGCTTCATCCATATACTATCGGACTAATGGATTCAATACCCAAGCTTACCGGAGATAGCATCTTTTCCGGGATTCCCGGCACTTTGCCCAGCTATCAGAATCCTCCTCCGGGATGTAGATTCTCTGACCGCTGTCCGCATGTGCATGCGCCTTGCATTGAAAAATATCCACCTTCTTTTGATACCGGCGATGGGCACATGGTTGCTTGTTATCTTTATGATAAGGAACATTTATTGCTTAATAAGAAAGGAAATAGTGAACAATGAGTGGTGAGATTATTACTAACAACATACTTAACAAACATACAAATATGTATGAAAACATACTTGAGGTAAAGAATCTTAAAAAATACTTTGCTACAAAAGATAAGAATCTGTTTGTTAAAGCTATCGATGATATAAGTTTCGAAGTTCGCAAGAACGAAGTTGTCGGTTTAGTAGGTGAAAGCGGATCAGGAAAGAGCACTACTGCCTACACTGTTATCGGAATGTATGGAATAACAAGCGGCGAAGTAAAGTTTTTGGGACAGGATATTTCAATGTCTTCCAGAGCTCGTCCAAAGCCTCTAAAACGACACATGCAAATAGTTTTTCAAGATCCAGGCACATCTTTGAATCCGCAAAGGGGAATAGGTGAAATTTTATCTTTGCCGCTAAAGATTCATAAGATAGTTCCAGCCTCAAAGCTTGAATATCGAGTGCGCGAGCTTATGGAATTAGTCGGGCTGTCACAAGAATGCTACTATAAACTGCCAAGTTCTTTAGGGGGCGGTGAAAAACAGCTGGTCGCTATTGCAAGAGCCCTGACTACCAATCCGGAGCTGATGATACTTGACGAACCTACTTCTGCTCTTGATGTATCTATTCAGGCTAAAATTATTAATATACTGCTGGAGTTACGCAGGCAGTTTAATATGTCTTATCTTTTTATTACACATGATATGAGTTTGATGCGTAATATTGCGGACAGAGTTGCAATCATGTATCTTGGCCGCATCATGGAAATGGCTCCAACTGCAGATTTTTTCTGCAAACCGTTGCATCCTTATACTGAGATGCTAATCTCCTCTATTCCAGTAGTACTGGAAGAAGAAGAGAAACTGATTCCTACCAGAGTAGAATCCAGAGGAGAAATCCCCAGCCCGGTCAATATTCCTGCTGGCTGTCGCTTCAATTCTCGCTGTCCGAGAAAATTCGACCTGTGCCTTACTTCAGAGCCGCAGTTATTGGAAGTATTTCCAGATCACTATGTCAGTTGCCACATCTATGATGACAAGCTATAATAAAAAAGTCATCTATACAATTAATCAAATAAAGGGGCTATTTTGATCGCAGATCTTGGTAAGAAAATCAGATCCCTAAGAAAAGCATTTGGTTTGACTTTAGTAGAATTGAGCGATTCTTCGGGGCTTTCTACAAGTTTTATTTCGCAGATAGAACGAGGATTGACATCGATTTCTCTTGATTCTTTGGAGAGGATTGCCGATAGCCTTGGTGTCAGCGTCGATTATCTTTTTCATGATGCGAAAGACTATACCGGACCACTAGGTGCTTCAGCCCCTTATATATGTCCCTCTTGTGAGCCTTACTATTATAAGGTGCTATCAAATGACGCAGGCGGGAAGAGTATTAGAGTTATCCAGGCAACTATTTTACCTTTTTCAAATAAGCCCTATTCGAAAAAAAAGACCGGTTTTATATTTATTCTGAGTGGAATTCTGACGATCGAATGGAATGGCGAAAAGGCTCAATTGTTCCATGGTGATTGCTTATATATGGACGGTACAATAGAGTATAAGTTCACAAATAATAGTGAAGGTCTGATCAATTACCTTTATGTTTCATATACAGAATAACAGGTGAACTTATTATGAGTAAAGATAAACAACTTGGAAATAATATCAGGAAACTTCGGCTTGACAGAGGTATGACGCTAAAGGATCTTGCAGATAAGACTGAATTATCTACAAGTTACCTCTCAATGGTGGAACGAGGTCTTTGTTCAATATATGTATCGGCATTACAAAGGATATCAGAGGCATTGGGAGTCAGCCAAGCTGATTTGACTATTGCTGAATCAGACACAAAAAAAGGACTTGTCAGGTTTTATGAGAGACCCTCAATTAAGCTTGAAGGCTCTACAATGATTTATAACTACCTAGTTGATGATTCTTTTATTCCTAGACTTTTTGAGCCCATAAAGGTAGCCATATTGCCGAGTCAAAACATTGTCCATACGGTTCCTTATTCGCATAGCGGGGAGGAATTCGTATACGTATTGCAAGGTATTCTTACTTTAAAAGTGGATAATCACACATATTCTCTATCTGAGGGCGAAAGCGCTCATTTTTGTTCGTCGATTCAACACGAATGGTTGAATTACACTGATAAAATTGTCACAATCCTATCAATTCACAGTGATCCACATGCAGAATACTTTGGGAAGCCGACAGCTTAATTTCTTCCGTAACAAACATCTTATTTATCATTCAACCAAACGGGTTTAATCCCCTTATTCAAATGTTCCTGGAGATTTGAATTCTCTTCGCTGTGTTTGGCAAGTAGCAATTCCCCCAATGGGTGATTTCTAGTCTGCCATAAACACTTTGCATTCTGCAAGCTCACACTGAATTTCAATAAAGTCCGATAATGCCTTCCCACACGAAAAATGGAACACAAGATTATTTGCATCGAATTTGTCAAAACATATTTCTGAGTACTGTCAAATCATGTTCGCAACTTTGGACTCCTACATCTAAGTCGTAGTTGTTGTTTTAGTTCAGGGGGGTACCCCCCTGAACTAAAAATCGGTCTGTTCTGTGCTGCTAGGCAGCGAGTTGAGGAATCTCGGAAATCGATTGTTCGCTTAAGTAAGAGCGAGAGACGGACCAATCTTCCGAATATTCCATCAGGTATATCGTCACAAGGCGAACTTAAGATTCTGGATTGGGGAAAATCCCTATGACCCTTGTACGCCGCCGTATTTCCTTGTTTAGACGCTCAATCATGTTGTTTGAGCTTATCTTCCTTGAATCCAAACTAGGGAAATCAAAGAAGATCAGGCTGTCCTCCAGTCCATCCTCAAGCACTTCAATCGCCTTGGGATATCTATCCCCGTAACGTTCCGCTAGTGCTTTAGCCTGTTTTCTGGCAACCTCTTTGTTCGGTGCTTGCCAGATTAACTTCAGTAAGCCGGCAAAGGTTTTCTTGTGTCGCTTCGGCACGTGCATGAGGATGTTGCGCATAAAGTGGACTTTGCAGCGTTGCCAACTAGCACCGGGGAAGGCGCGCTCAATGGCCGTTATCAATCCTCTGTGCGCGTCTGACACCACGAGACGTACGCCTCTAAGACCTCGTTCCTTCAGCTTGGTAAACAGTTCTCCATACGTTGCTGCGGATTCCTCTAGCATCGGCTCAATCGCCAGAACCTCGCGGCGGCCGTCCTCTCGTACACCGCAGACCAACAATATAGCCATGTTCACCACGTGACCACCATATCGTACTTTCTCGTATAAGGCATCGACCCAAATCACAGGATAACTCGCGTCCTCCAAAGACCGATTCCGGAAGGCTTCCGCTTGCTCATTCAGACCTTTGGTCATCTCACTTACTTGACTGCGGGAGATGTTCTCGATTCCAAGCTTGCTCGCCAACTTCTCAATCTTCCTGGTCGAAACACCTTGGACGTATGCTTCTTGTATCACTTGAATGAGCGCCGCCTCACTGCGTTTCCTATCGGTGATGAAAAACGGTATGTAGCCGCCGTTTCGCACCTTCGGTACCAGCAGGTAGAGTGTTCCCATTCTTGTATCAAGTCTCCGTGGACGGTACCCGCTTCGAGATGTTGTCCGCTCGCTATTTTGCTCGTGCTTGTCAGCGCCTATCTGTGAACTTACCTCGGCTTCCATTAACTGATCGCAGAGCCATTCCAGCATATGCAGCATCGGATCTGCCGCCCCTAAACATTCCCATAGTAATTTTGTCAAGTTCGTGCTATCTTTTATTTGAGCCATTGGTTGTGCCTCCTTAATGTCTTTTTGCTTATTAACATTCTATAGGAGACCCAATGGCTTGCCATATTCCATTTTCAAGTTGCGAACATCAGTCTACGTGACCACAACCATGCAGATTTGCATTAATATTTAGTCAATAATAAATGCCTTTCAAGATTTGCGCCTTCAAAAGTATTGACACATTTATGCAGGGATGCTATCCTTGATTTAGGATACCAAAACAGAAATGAAATCCTATTTAGCCCGAGAGCAATACCGAACTTATTGTGATCATAAAACAGACTGACAGCGACGGAGGAGGAGCAGGCATGACAAATCCGGTTTTACAGACAGCAGATAGAAATCAGGCATTATCAATGTCTGAACAAGCCTATAAGATTATCAAGCGTAATATATTGGATTTAACGTATGCGCCCGGTTCTGATCTGACTGAAGCTCGTCTGGCGGATGAGCTGCAGATGAGCAGAATGCCGATTCGTTCCGCTCTGCATCGTCTGGAGCTGGAGGACTGGCTGATCGCTGACTTTCGCAAGAAAACTAAAGTCAAGCCCATCTTAAGGCAGGATGTAATCGATATTTATCAAATGCGCAGTCTCTTGGAGCTCCCTGCGATGGAGAAGATCTTTGCCGAAGAGAAAACCTGGAAATTCTCCTTTGTGATGGAGGAAGGTTTGCTTCGTATCAAAGCCAATGTCAAAGATCTTTATGAGCGAGAGCTGGCGGAGACTGATTTACACATGGCGATCGTTAATGCTTTAGGCAACAAAAGGATAGACCGGATTTACCGCAACGCTCAAGACGAGCTGGTCCGCATCGGATTAAGCTTTGTGCGCAGCGAGGATCGTGACCATCAATATATAGCTCACATCATTCAAGGCTGGGAAGATATCATTAAGGCAATCCGCGAAGAGCGGAAGGACGATGCTTTGCGTATCTTTGACCGTGACCATTTAAGCGGCGCACTGGAACTGGCCTTGAAGCAGATCTAAAGACAAGACACTTCACGAGCCGGCCGCATTGCTGACACGCTCAAGGGTACGGGTAACCGGCCTTGAAACGGATCTATAAACAAGGCACAGCACTGACAGCTTAGCTGCCTCTGAGGGCGGCAAATAACCCGGATGACAAGCTGTGCCGGAAGATCAGTATTAGCCGCTAAGCGACTTCGATAAATCATAAATATAGAATTAATACTAAATAGACAGTGAACAATAGACAGGGGAGGATTTAAGAATGGCAGATTATATGGAAAGAATTTCCAGACTGAAAGACAGACTATTGACTGTGAAGCCGGAGATGGATCTGGAAAACGCCAGAATTTTGACAGAGGGTTTTATTGAATATGAGAATATGCCCTTGATTTTGAAGAAAGCATATGCCTTCCGCAAACAGTGCCGGGAAAAAACTATCTTCATCGCTGATGATGAATTGATCGTTGGCAATTCCGGCTCCAAGATCCGGGGTGGAATTTTATGCGCTGACTGCTGCTGGTCTGTTCTCGACGATGAGCTGGAGACGATGAGCGAGCGCAAATATGACCCCTTTCACTTGCGCGAAGACGATAAGGAAATGTTCCTTGATACTGTCAAGCCATACTGGCGTGGCAGATCTAACTACGAGCAATGGCGCCGCCAGATCCCGGAAGATCTGCGCCTGCTGCGCGACAATGGAGTAGTCTTCATTGACCGCAAGGGCGTTCGCGGTTTCGGCGAGACTACTGCCGGATACAGCTGGCTGCTCAACGTAGGTCTCAAGGGTATCAGACAGACAATTGATGAACGACGTTCACGCTTAGATCTGGCAGTGCCCGGCGATCTGGAAAAGGACAATTTCCTGCAGGCTTTGCTTCTTGTCTGTGAAGGTATCGCGACGATGGCTAACCGCTATGCCGGTCTGGCAGAAGAAATGGCGGCAGAGGAAAAGAATATAGTGCGCAAAGCTGAGCTGCTGCAGATTGCGGATGTGTGCCGAAAGGTGCCTGAGAATCCCGCTGCAACCTTCCATGAGGCGCTGCAGTCATTTTATTTTTATCATACGAGCATCTTCATGGAGCAAAATGCCGCCTCATACAATCCTGGCCGCATGGACCAATATCTCCTGCCGTTTTATCGCGGAGATATAGAAGCGGAAAGGATTAATCAGAATCAGGCACAAGAACTCCTGGATTGCCTCTGGGTCAAGTTCAGTGAGCCTTGCCTGTTCCAGGATGCGGAGACGGCTGAATATGCTGCCGGTTACCCCATGTTCCAGAATGTCAGTGTCGGCGGAGTAGACGAAGCGGGCCGTGATGCAGTCAATGAACTTTCATACCTGATTTTGCAGGCCTCAATTGATGTACAGCTATACCAGCCATCACTATCGGTTCGCTACAATATGGCAAAGAATCCCAATTCTTTCCTGAGGAAGGTAGTCGAACTGATCAGTCTGGGTACCGGTTTCCCCGCTTTTCATAATGACGAGGTCGGCATCCGCATGATGCTGAACAAGGGCGTTCCGCTCAAAGAAGCCTGGGACTGGAATCCCTGCGGCTGCGTCGAGACAAATCTCTCCGGACGCATGCGTCAGTATACCGCCCTGGCAGATGTCAACCTCGGCAGCATAGTTGAGCTGACTCTCAACGACGGCGTCAGCCGCAAGAGCGGCGACAAGATATCCGTCAGTACCGGTGATCCCGCCGAATTTGAATCATTTGATGATTTCATGAAGGCGCTTAAAGATCACCTCTCCCATACCATACACGCGACAGTGGTCGGCAGCCATCTGCTGGATGAAATATGTCTGGAAAGACCCGTACCGGCACTATCACTCACCTTTAAGGAATGTATAGAGAACGGCACTGACTATTCAGCCGGCGGAGCTAAATACAATGTCGGTAACGGCATAATCATGATTGGCGTTGCCGATCTGGTTAACAGCATAGCCTCAGTGCAGAAACTGGTCTATGAGGATAAAACTGTCAGTATGCAAGAGCTCTGTAACGCTCTGGCAGCAGACTTTCAGGGCTATGAACACGTGCAGGAGCTGTGCCTCGATGTTCCTATGTACGGCAATGATATTGAAGAAGTTGATGATATCGCAGCCGAAATCTTTACCTTTATCGCAGATGAGATCGAGCAGTATGAGAGCAAATTCGGCCGGATGACACCGGGGATTCTGCCCGTATCAGGCAATACCCCCTTTGGTCTGGAAGTCGGCGCTCTGCCCTCGGGTCGGAGAGCCTGGAAGCCTCTGGCAGACGGAGTAAGTCCCAGCGGAGGAACTGATATGGGCGGCCCGACAGCAGTACTGAAATCTGTCTCACACATACCTCATGACAGGTTTAATCAGGGCACCTTGCTCAATATGAAGGTTGAAGACGAACTCCTTAATTCTGAGAAGGGTATCCAGCAGATGATGGCTCTATTAAAGAGCATGTGCAGTCTGGGTGTCTTCCATGTTCAGTTTAATGTTATTGATCAGGAGAAATTGCTGAAGGCGCAAAAGAACCCGGAACAGTACAAAGGACTCTTGATACGGGTTGCCGGCTATACAGCTTACTTCGTGGAACTGGGCAAAGATGTTCAAGATGAGATCATTGCCCGTACCGTACAGAAACAGATTATTTAAAGGATATTAGCAATGAGTTTAGAGGGAACAATTCTTCGTATTGAGCGTTCTTCTATCCATGATGGAGAAGGCCTGCGCACGGTAATCTTTCTCAAAGGCTGTCCTCTCAGATGCGCCTGGTGTTCAACCCCGGAGGGTCAGGCAGAGGAGATAGAGAGCGCAGGAGGAAAAACCTACGGCTCTGTGATGACAGTCGACGAATTAATGACCGAAGTTGTCAAGGATGAGGTTTTCTTTTTCCATTCCAGCGGAGGCATTACCTTCTCCGGAGGAGAACCTTTGCAGCAGGCTGACTTTGTTGCTGAAGTATTGCGTCGAACTCAAATGCTGGGGATTAATACTGCCATGGAATCCAGTCTCTGTTTTCCCTTCAGCGAGCTGGAGAAAGTATTGCCGCACCTGAATATTCTCTTTGCTGATCTCAAACATATTGATTCTGAACGGCATCGTGATCTGGTCGGCACTGATAATCGCTTTATAATGGACAATATCAGGCGTGTTGCTGCAGCGGATTACCCTTTGGAGCTGATTGTCCGCATACCTTTGATTCCGGGAGTGAATGATGATGATGAAACTATGCATAAAATGGGTGAGTTTTTGGGCTCGCTGAGGAATTTATCCTCTGTAGAATTATTGCCCTATCACAGGCTAGGAGTCTCTACCTATAACAATTTGGGAATGGATTATCGTTTACCGGACATAAAGGTACCGTCTTCATCACATATGAAGACAAGACGCGAGATAATTAGCAGCTATGTTGAGGCCGTGCAATAATCAAAAAAGGACGATGCACTGAGGGTTACAGAAAACAGCAATATTGATGAGAATCACTCAATTGCTTAAAGAAAAACAAAAAAAGCCGGCTCCCGCATAATCGCAGGAGGCCGGCTATATTTTTTTTACTCCCTGCCGCTCGCCAGACAAAGCAACACGGCGGACAACAGGTTTGGCCTCAGGTTATTGAGCAGACCCGTCTTGCCCCAGGTAATTGAGCAGATCCGTCTGGCCTCAGGTAATTGAGCAGAACTGAGGACTAACAAAAAGATAGCTTAAACTCGGTCCGGATAGACTTTCAATGCCTTATCCAGAATCTCGACGGCACGCTTCAAGTCTTCTACCTTGAGCACATAGGCGACACGTACTTCGTCAACACCCATGCCCAAAGTCTGGTAGAAATCCTCAACGGGGGCTACCATTACGGTCTCATTATTATCCGTATAGTCTGTGAGCATCCATTTGGCAAAGTCTTCAGCGTTCTTAACAGGTAATTTCGCGATAGCGTAGAAAGCGCCCATCGGTTTCATACATACGACGCCATCGATAGCTGCCAGGCCGTCACAGAGAACGTCGCGACGCTCTTCATAACGCTGACGAATCGGATCAAAGTAAGATGGATCCAGCTTGTAAAGTGCGGTGGAACCAATCATTTCCAGAGTAGGCGCGCAGAGTCGGCCTTGTCCCAGCTTGAGCAACTGCTCAGGAAGCTCTTTATTCTTTGTTGCCAGCGAGCCGATACGAGCGCCGCAGGCAGAGAATCTCTTAGAAACACTGTCAACAATGATGACACGATCCAGAACGTCAGTCATTTCACCAAAGCTGGTGGCTTTCAAGCCCTCATAAGCAAACTCTCTGTACACTTCGTCAGCAATAATAAAGAGGTCGTGTTCTTTGGCAATCTTAGCAATAAGTTCAACTTCTTCGCGAGTATAAACTACACCGGTAGGATTGCCCGGGTTGGACAGAGCGATTGCTCTGGTCTTATCATTTATCTTAGCTACAATCTCATCTTCAGAGGGCAGAGCAAAACCATTTTCAGCGTAGGTTGTGATCGGCTTGAGTGTTACTGAGTAAGGAGCTGAAAAGCTGCGGTAGTTGGTATAGAAAGGCTCAGGCACCAGAATTTCCTCACCGACATCTGCAACAGCGACGAAGGCCCACATCAGGGCTTCGCTGCCGCCGTTGGTGATGATGATATCTTCAGGCTCGTACGGCAGACCGATCCTCTTGTAATAATCAGAGGTGGCCTTGATCAATTCAGGGTCGCCCTTTGAATTCGCATAAGCCAGAACTTTGATCTCTGTGTTGCGGATGGCATCCATAAAGACTGATGGCGTCTCAATATCCGGCTGCCCGACATTCAGGCCATAGATCTTAACTCCTCTGGCTCTGGCTTCATCTGCATAAGGAACCAGGCGTCTGATCGGAGATGACTGCATGGCTTGCATTCTTTTTGAAAGTTTCATTTTTTTCCTCCAGAAATATTTTTGATTATTGTTCGTTGAATAATTGAAAATTACTACCTTACAGTATACATAATAATTTTTTATTAGCCAATATAAGTGAGTTATACTTTTGTCATTACTCTCTATGGTGCTTCGAATCAAGTTGCTCTCTCTTAGACTTAATATTGTTCATTGCCATATGCGTAAATCATAATATTTTAATAATAAGGCCATAATCTTGCCACATTATTGTATATATGTGGAATAATCTTCAATAAATTTATCACTTTAGTTGATTGAATCGCAAATACACAGGTGATATAATAAATATATCGAATTAATGGAAAGAGGACTCAAGATAATTATGAGTTATATCCGCCAACTAAGAAAACAACACCATATAACCCAGGCTCAGTTAGCTGAAAAGTTAAATGTGACTCAAACATCAGTTAGTCAATGGGAAAGCGGCAGGAATTTTCCTGATATAAAAACCGCTCGCAAGCTCGCCGATTATTTTGGAGCGAGCCTGGATCAAATATTGACGCCTCACACCGAAGAAAGCGAAGGCAAGGATTCTTATTTGCCATATATTTATACTGATTCTCCCTACCACAGGGGTGTAAATGCCAGCAAGGCAGGCGAATTGGAAATGAAGCGCCGCTTGATCGATATTTTTGACCATCTGTCTTTAACCGCTAAAGCCCGGATTTTAGAGAGAGCTGAAGCATATTTGGAAGTTGAGCTCTACGAACGAGGAAATAAGCTAAAAGATAATCTTGATGAGAGTGAAGCACGCTAAAGAGTAACTATTGATAAAATTTTATTTGCATTATTTGCAGACAAAGCAGCCTGATTTAAAACGGGCTGCTTTTTTCTCTAATTCGGCCTCCATCTCTCTTCAATAACCGCAGTGCTGGCGACGCAAACCCAGGCTTTGCCGCCTTCTTTGAGCTTAGGAAGCTTGTAGTTTCATGCCCGGATAAGGCGCTTCATACTTGACACTTAGGCGAAAATGGCCTAGAATTTTAGTAAGTTCCAAGCTTGAAAGATGTTAAGGAACTTGCCCATCAGTTGCCAGGTAACTGAGCAGGATGAAACTTGACAGACTGCAAAAGCCCATGGCGCTTAGCCATAAAGGATCGTAATTAAGAGATCCAACACGGTAGTAACTTACTATGTGACATAATGCAGTTACTTAGCCGCCATATTCGGCCCTTTCAATGGGGAGTGGCGCACTGGCAAAGATCTGACTTGGGCGAAGGAAGGAGGAAGTACTGATTGGAAGTACACCTCAATGAAACGGGCAGATGAATCCGACATCATCCATTTAGTGACAACTGGTTCAAATTATTTTACGGATCCTGCCCGTTTCGCATGAAATTCTTAAATTATCAACAACAAATCGGATAGTTTACAGTTAAGAATTGTCATACCGGTATAAGGACTTGCTAATAATTTTTGTTCACGTAATCCATTTGCTTTTTTCCACTACAATTTGTGCTCTGCAAATCATGAAACACAACAGATTGTATTTTATTGAATCCGGTTAGCCGCAGCATACTTGATTTTTTTACCAGAATATGGTAAAATATTCACGTAGCATTTTGCGGATTTTTTAAAGTCATGAGGTGATTCGTTTGATCGAAAAATCTGATCTGAAGATTTGTCGCACCGGTCTGGAAGAGCGTCTCGGTCGTAAGATCTGGCTCAAGTCCAAGGGTGGCAGAAAACGCACGATTATTCACGAAGGTTATTTAGACACATGTTCATCGAACGTGTTTACAGTGCGTTGCCCTGTCACTTCGGCCTATGATGAATATGTATCTTTTAGTTATGTCGACGTTTTGACCAAAGTGGTTGAAATTCGTTTCGACAAGGATCTTGACAGCATGGAATGCGCATCTAAGACGCTTCCTTCAGCCTGAGAGTATGTCATTTGCGCCGGTAACAGTCCGGGAAGAAGCAACTGCGAAAATCAATTTGTCACTGGATGTTATTGATCGCAGAGATGACGGGTACCATACGATCGACAGTGTAATGCAAGCTATTTCGCTTGCTGATGGCGTCACAGTTACTGTGGCGCCATTTTCATGTACAGAAAACAGATACAGCGCAGATAGCTGCCAGGACAACCCTGATCATTCATCTGGCGATTCGGCTTTGATAAATTCTGTTCCTTATCAAGAATCGTCAATAGCTATTGAACTGCAAAGTTCAATAGCTATTGCTCCTGTTGAGACGAATACAGCCGTGAGAGCGGCCAGATTATGGTGCAGGTATACTGCCGCTGCTAATCTCAAGATTAGAATATATCTTCAGAAAAATATACCTGTGGGCGCCGGCTTAGGAGGGGGCAGTTCTGATGCCGCAGCTGTATTGCGTAGTTTAAATCGGCTGGCAAGAGAAGAACGAATCGGTGTCGCCCCGCTATCTGCAGAGATTCTTCTGGAAATCGCTGCCGCCATAGGAGCGGATGTGCCTTTCTGCTTATATGGAGGCATTGCCCGCTGCCGTGGCATCGGTGAAATCGTTGAACCGCTTGAGCCCCTGCCTCAATGGCCCTTGATTTTAGCCTTGCCGCCGTTTTCTTTTTCGACAGCTGCAAGATACAAAGAGCTGGATCAGCTGGATAAATCCCTTTGGCAGCAACCTGATACTGAAGCCCTCCTGCAAGCAATTAATAGTCATGATATTGCAGGCATCAATCAGACAGCTTTCAATGTATTCTCCAATATTCCTGACGAGAATGTGACATCTTTGCAGCAGGCGCTGCTGGAAACCGATGCAGAGATGGTAAGGATGACCGGTTCAGGCCCGGTTGTCTTTGCTTTGTACACTTCAGAGGAAGAACGGGACCTCTCTTTGCAAATGCTAAAAGACCCTGCGCATAAAGATACAGTATTTTTGCCTGCTCATCTTATTCAATCCCGTTCATCATTCTATTTTCAGCAAGCCGATTTATCATGCTAAATTCAGCAAACCGGTTCATCATGCTAAATTCAGTAAGCCGATTCATCATGCTAAATTCAGCAAGCCGGTTCATCAGCTAAATTGAGCAGTCCGGTTCATCAGCAAATTGAGCAGTCCGGTTAATCATCCTTAATCCGGATAATTTATTTAAAATCTGAGGATGTATCACTATTCACACCATGGGTTTCTCAGCCAGAGTATCGGGATTGGCGCAGCAAAGGTCAGACCATCTTCAAAAGCCTGAAAGATACCAATGATAACTGGGTAGGTGTGCCGGGACCGGTCATAAAGCGCCTTCACCGTTTATAATTTAAAATTATAGTATTTCAGTATCGAGCCAGATTGTAAAAGGTCCGTGATTTACCAGATGAACATCCATGACGGCGCCGAATTCTCCGCTGGCTGTCCGATCCCCCAGACTGGCCCTGGCCAGCGCAATGAATTGGCGATACAGCTCTTCACTTTGCTCAGGCGGAGCTGCTTTGGTGAAGCTGGGTCTATTACCCTTTTTACAGTCAGCAAATAATGTAAACTGTGAAACAATCAAAACTTCGCCTTCAACCTGCCCCAAACTGAGATTGGTCTTGCCTTCTTCATCTTCGAAAATTCGAAGATTCTCAATCTTATGCCAAAGACGTGCGCAGCTGCGGCTGTCATCATCGTGGCCGACACCCAGTAAAATCAGATAACCCTGGCCAATACTGCCGACAATTCGTTCTCCCACTTGAACATGAGCTGATGTCACTCGCTGTACGATAGCTCTCATGCCCAGATTACCTCGTAGTTCTCTTTTACAAAAGGCAGCAATCCGGCGTGCCCGTACATATCATCAAGCAAGCGCAGACCAACAGCCTCATTCACTTCCAGCATGTCGAACTGTATCGAGCAGCCCAGACAAATACCTGCCAGCAAGCCTGCTTTCCGTGATGAAAGATACAATTTGTTCTCTTCTTTTTCTAATTGCGACGGCAGCCTGACCGCTTCACCTTCGAAAATGATCTTTACCTCATGTCCTTGCTCGTGTAATTGCAGAGCATTCATGAGCACGTGCATAAAGCACATTTTTTTGCCTTGCATAGCATAAAATAAAATCTTTCTCATCTTGTCCGCCCCCCTGTCAGTATTTTTTTACTGGGCTGATACTGCCCTTTTCATCCTATTATCTTACTTCCTGATATAATATAGTGTTGTTATTATCCGTAAAACCATGGGATAATAATCACATCAGGCCGGTGTTCGGAATTGAAATTCTGCAATACTGCTTGATTGGCTTCTATATTATAGCCTATAGCCAGATATCAGAAATCCGAATTTAGTATTCGTTTTAAAGGAGTTTAAATGATTAGCATAATAAAAGCACCTGATTATGAGGAGATGAGTCTTGCAGCGGCACGTATCGTAGCGGCTCAGGTACGTCTGGTGCCGGATTCAGTTTTGGGTCTGGCAACAGGGTCTACGCCGCTAGGCTTGTACAAAGAGCTGATTCGCATGCATCAGGAAGAAGGCTTGGATTTCTCTCAGGTCACTACAATTAATTTAGATGAGTATTGCGGTCTGCCTGTCGACCATTCTGCGTGTTATAGCTACTTTATGTATACAGAACTGTTCAACCATATAAATATTGATCCGGAATCAATTTTTATCCCCGACGGTAATGCCGAAGACATAGAAGGTTACTGCAAAATTTACGATGAAATCATAAATTTTCTGGGCGGAGCGGACATTCAGATCCTGGGTGTTGGTGAGAATGGGCACATTGCCTTTAACGAGCCAGACGGGCATCACTTTACTGCCAAGACACACAAAGCAGACTTGACCGAAGACACAATACAGGTGAATTCAAGGTTTTTTGACAATCCCGACGAGGTTCCCCGTACTGCGATTACTATGGGTATGGAAGGCATAATGAGTGCTAAGAAAATAATTATGTTGGCTTCGGGGATTAAGAAGGCTGATGCAGTATATGAGATGCTGCATGGTGAAGTTACGCCGCTATGCCCTGCTTCGATACTGCAGCTCCACCCAAAGGTAATATTGATAGCTGACGAAGAAGCACGCTCTCGCTTGGATTAAGCAGCAGAGTTTGTATGATTTTAAGAGCGGCTAAATAAGCACCGGCGTAAAAAGTACGCCGGGTAGTGCATGTTCATCATTTGGACGAGCAGCCTGCTGCTAAATAAGCATCAGTGCAAAATTTGCAGGTACAGCTTGACAAATAGAGATAAACCAAACTTTTAAGCTGTATTTGCTGCGCAAGTGCGAGATTTCGGCAGAAAGTTTGAAAATTCCGAGGTACAGTAATTACGCTGTAAGGTTAAGAATATAATCAGGTACAGTAATTCCTCGGAAGGGTTAGAATATTCTCCGATACCAGACCTGGCAGGCCTTTGTTAGAGAGCAGAAAGAAAATTTACAGTAAGATTTAGTATGTTCTCCGATAAAGAATTTCGGCTGACAGGTTTATCATATTTTAAGGTAATCAAATGCTGAGAAAGCTCTACGCTCAATATAAGTGGTTTCTGCGCGATTATGGCAAGGTTTACATTGTCGCTTCTATTGTATTGCTCATAAACTATGTAATGGCGCTTATACCACCATGGGCTACAGGTTATCTGGCCGATTTGATTGTCACCGGCCGGGTTCAGATTAACACTTTTTATAATAGTCTTGCCCTGTTGGTTGTCGTGATAATGCTGTTCTATCTCATAAACTATATTTGGCAGTACCTTGTTTTCTTAGCCTCTGATGAAATCTCAAGGGCCGCCAGACGTCTTCTGGTCACTAAATATCTGAAGCAAAGTCCTCCCTTTTTTGCAAAAAATTCTACCGGCAGCCTGATGGGGAAAGCGACAAATGATGTTGACGCTATCGCTGAGATGGCAGGATACGGATTGATGACCTTTTTTGATTCTACCTTTTATCCATTGGCAGTTATCTTTGTTATGGTCTTCACAGTTTCCTGGAAGCTGACTTTAATATCAGTGCTGCCGCTGCCTCTATTGATCTATCTTTCCAAGATTATCGGGCAGAAATTGTATGACAGATACTTTGAAGCGCAGCAAGCCTTTGATGAAATGAACGATAAGGTGTTAGAGAATATTGCCGGCATGCGTGTCATAAGAGCCTATGAAAAAGGCGATGATGAGGTCAAAGATTTCATCAAGACTGCTCAAAATTTATACAATAAAAACATGTCGCTGGTTCGCATAAGCGGTTTATTTTGGCCTACTGCACGCATTATTTCCGGTGTCAGCCATACGGCTGCATTAGCATACGGCGCAGTACTTATAAATCTGCAAGAGATCAGTATTGGCGGCCTGGTGTCGTTCCTGTTCTATTTAGATATGCTGATTTGGCCGATGATGGCAATTGGTGACTTTATCAATGTGTCTCAACAAGGATCAGCCTCTATGGAACGAATTCAGGAAATATTGGCCTATGAGGAGAATGTGAAGTTTGACCCTCAGTCAAAATCATACTCCGGCAACGGCAGCATTGAATTTAAAAATCTCAGCTTTACATATCCCGGAGCGCAAATACCTTCGCTCTGCAATATAACCCTGAAATTACAACCGGGGGAGACTCTGGGAGTAGTGGGAAAGGTAGGCAGCGGCAAAACAACATTAATGAAGCAACTTCTGCGCTTTTATCCCCAGACAGAAGGTAAGATAATGCTGGGAGAGAAACCTCTTGAGTCTTATTCGCGCTCCAGTCTGAGAAGTGCTATAGGCTATGTCCCTCAGCAGCCTTTTCTTTTCTCGAGGACGATCCGTTCCAATATTGAGCTGGGCGCTCCGGCGGGTGCAGAGTTATCAGAGGAGATAGAAGCGGTTCCCGGAATTAAATACCGGCCGGTGATAGATCCTGACAATAAATTGGGCCTGGCAGAGCTTCAGGAAACAACAGGTGAAGACACAGAACCTAATGCAGATAAATCATCAATCTCCATAGAGGAGGCCATTGAACTGGCTGATTTTCGCAAGGATCTGGAGCAATTGCCGGAGGGGCTGGATACCTTGGCCGGAGAAAAGGGAATAGCACTTTCAGGCGGGCAGAAGCAGAGAATTACTATCGCCAGAGCACTGATGAAAAACCCGGAGATTCTCATTCTTGACGATTGCCTGTCGGCGGTTGACGCTAACACGGAAGAAACAATATTGAATACTTTGAAGGCGAAAAGGGCAGGACGGACGACACTGATCAGCTCACACAGGATATCCGCCATAATGCACGCCGACCTGATCCTCGTTCTGGATGAAGGTCAGGTTGTTGAGTCGGGAACTCATCAAGAGCTGTTAGCCGCAGATGGCTGGTATAAGAGACAATACGAACGTCAAAAATTACAGCGGGAAAAGCAGGAACACAAGTAGTTTCTACATCTTAGAGACTTATTGGCCACATAAGGAAACAACCTGAAGAATCAGGCAGACATAAGCGATTGAGAGGATTTGGATCGACCTCCGGGGGACAGACATTGAAGCAGGCAGAACAAGAAAAACCGAATAACAAAAGGCAAGGGCGTCTCCTCAAGTATTCCTTGCAATCAAAAGGCACTCTGGGACAAGGGCTTCTGGTGTCTGTGCTTTCGGTCGCTTCGGGTCTTCTGGCTCCCTATCTTGTTAAATATCTTCTGGATAATGAGCTTAAAGAAGGCGTATCGCTGAGTATCAATTTCTTTGTACTAATACTGGCAGCATATCTCGGGGCAACGCTCTTATCAGCCATTATGAGGTATTTAAGCTACTTGCTTATGCAGAAAGCGGCTAATGAGATTTCTATGCAGATGCAGCTTGATGTCTTCTCCCATGTTCAGAAACTGCCGATTGAGTTCTTTGATCAGCTTCCGGCCGGCCAGGTAGTATCACGAATAACTAACGATACTAAAGCAGTCAAATTGTTGTATCAGGTAGTTTTATCACAGTTCATGATGGCAGGCATTTATGCACTGGGTATCTATATAAGTTTAACCTTTATTGATCCGATGTTGTTATTGATCGCACTAATTCCAGTACCGCTGCTTTTCTTTTTATTTCGTGATTTCCGAAGTAAATCTGCGCTCTACAATCGCATCATGCGCAGGAAATTAAGCGAGCTGAACGGCAATCTGAATGAGAATATTCAGGGCATGGAAGTAATATCCAGTTTAGGTAAAGAAAGTCAGATTTATCTCGAATTCGCAGTCATAAATGATCAGAGCTATGAACAGGGCCGAAATATGACTAAGCTATTCAGCTACAGCGCTTACAATGCCACTTCAGTTTTGCAATATTTGATGCTGGCAGCTGTATTGCTCTACTTTGGCTATGGTCACCTGTCAGGCGCTTACTGGGTTCCCATCGGCACTTTCTATGTGTTCATAGACTATATGCTCAATTTATTTTCCCAGATTAATAATGCCATGACCAGAGTAGGTGATCTGGAACGGTCTCGCAGTGCAGCAGATCATATTTTCGAAATATTGGATCTTGAGACTGTAACCAATGGCTGTGAATCGGCACCTGAAGCTAGCGGCAGGATCGCCTTTGAGAACGTTACTTTTGCTTATAAGGATGAGGATGTCCTAAAGGACATAAGTTTTGAAGTCAAGCCTGACCAGACAGTAGCCTTTGTCGGACAGACCGGATCAGGTAAAAGCACGATCTTAAATTTACTCTTCGGCTTCTATCAGCCGCAAAAAGGCAGGATTCTTTTTGAAGATGAGCCTTTGGATAATCTTGACTTTAAGAGTTTTAGAAGACAGATGGCTATCGTACTGCAAGATCCTTTCCTCTTCACCGGGACTATTTTATCCAACATAACCCTTAACAGGGAGGAGATCAGCCGAGCTGATGCCGAAACGGCTTTGCGCGAAGTGGGGGGTGATATGCTGCTCGATCGCCTGGAGCTGGGACTGGATACTAAAGTCATAGAAAAAGGGCAGGGCTTTTCTGCCGGCGAACGGCAACTCATATCGTTTGCCCGTGCTCTTGCTCATAACCCGCGAATTCTGGTGTTGGATGAGGCGACATCCAGTATTGACTCGGAGACTGAAACTGCCATACAAAAGGCTCTGCACAGACTGGAGCAAGGACGCACGACGCTGATCATTGCTCACCGGCTTTCGACAATCAAGCATGCCGATCAGATAATTGTGCTGGATCACGGCAGAATTGCCGAGCAGGGTGTTCACGCTAATCTGATTGCTCAGAACGGAATTTACAAGTCTATGTACGAGGCTCAATCTCAGGAGAATCTAAGCTGACTTTTCTTTGGCAGCAGTTCTCGGGTATACTGATGCGAGCTTTTCAAAGCGTGATAAGAATTAATCATGAAGAGGAAAATAATTTGAAAACAGGTATGAACAATGTAGCTGCAGAAAGACCGGAAAAAGAAAAGAAACCATATCTGCACTTATTCTTGCTCAGTATCACAGCAGTAGTCTGGGGAGCCTCCTTTGTTTCCCAGAGTGTAGGAATGGACCATGTAGGACCCTTTACATACAACGGCGTCCGCATGTTGATGGGCGGCACGGTTCTGCTTCCCGTTATTCCACTGCTGAGGAAATTCGGCATAACTAAAAGAGTAGACATGGATGATGTTCTTGCCGTAAAAGGAGTGGATTCAGTAGAGGACTTGCCTTGGTATGATCGCAAGCCCCAATTTTTTGGCGGACTCTTTGCCGGAATAGTACTCTTTTTCGCCAGTAGTTTCCAACAATACGCGATTCAATTTACCACTACGGGCAAAGCCGGTTTCATTACTTCTCTCTATGTAGTTCTTGTACCTGTTTTTGGAATATTTCTGGGTCATAAGATAAAGAAATCTGACTGGGCAGGTGTTTCACTGGCGCTGGTGGGGCTGTATCTGCTGAGCATTAAGGGAGGTTTTTACATCTCACACGGTGATTTCTTCCTGATCCTCTGCGCAATTTTTTATGCCATTCATATAATTGTCCTGGATCATTATTCTCCCATGGTTGACGGTGTAGTCCTCTCCTCTACTCAGTTCTTTATTGTCGGGCTGATTTCATTAGTACCGATGTTCGCAATGGAAAACCCTGCCTGGGGGGCATTGATCGCTGCGGGACCGCCTCTTTTATACTCCGGTATTTTGTCATCCGGCGTAGGCTTCACTTTGCAAACAATCGGCCTGCAGAAAGTCCCGCCCACTCAGGCATCTCTGATAACTTCTCAGGAATCGACTCTCTCAGTTGTGTTCGGCTGGCTTCTCCTTGGAGAAACCATGACCGGCAGGGAGCTTATCGGCTGTGCTATGATGTTGACAGGTGTTCTGATCTCACAATTAGCCCCTGAAAAGAAGTCAAAATCTCAATCGTTAACCTGACTGTGAACCGGACTGCATAAAGAGTCTGATCAGAGCCGTTTATCCGGATTATGTGCGGAAATTTCAACTGAATATTTCAAAACATTTCGGTGAAAGATAGCGAATGAAAATCATACCGGCTGCCAATGCCAATAAGCAAAAGAAACCTCATCTGCATCTCTTCCTGCTCGCTGTTACAGCAATTATCTGGGGAGCTTCCTATGTTTCTCAGAAAATCGGCATGGAACATGTTGAGCCCTTTACCTTTAATGGGGTGCGCATGTTGGTTGCCGGAATAGTTGTGCTGTCGGCGACTCCTTTGATGCGCAAATTAGGTGTCTCAAGAAAAGTCAGTATGAAGGAGATTCTGGCTGATAAACAGGTAGAGGCAGTAGAGGATCTGCCCTGGTATGATAGAAAGCCGCAGCTGTATGGCAGCATTTTTTGCGGTTTAGCGCTTTTTGCTGCCAGCAGTTTCCAGATTTATGGTCTGCAATTATCCAGCATAGGAAAAGCGGGCTTTATTATATCCATGTATGTGGTGCTGGTGCCGATACTCGGTCTTTTCCTGGGTCATAAGATCAGATCTGTTGACTGGCTGGCTGTTGTTCTGGCGGTAATTGGTTTGTATCTGCTGAGCATTAAAGGCGAATTCGCAATTTCTGTCGGTGATATTTATCTAATTCTCGGCGCTCTGTCCTTTGCGATTCATATCTTGATTCAAAGACACTACGCTAATATGGTCGATGGTGTCGCACTCTCGTCAGTCCAATTCTTGATAGTGGGGACGATTTCGCTCATACCCATGTTCGTTCTGGAGAATCCGAGCTGGCAAGGTATTTTGCAAGCAGCTGTGCCGATACTATATTCGGGTGCAATGTCTTCCGGACTTGGCTTTACTTTACAAATAATAGCTCTGCAAAAAGTGCCGTCCAATCAGGCTGCGTTAATAACTGCTCAGGAATCAACACTTGCTGCGTTTTTCGGCTGGCTGATACTTGGTGAAACCATGACCGGTCGAGAGATCCTCGGCGGTGTCTTTATGCTGACCGGTGTGCTTATCTCACAATTAGCGCCTGAAAAGAAGCAAAAATCAAACGCCGGAATTAATGTTTAGTTGCTAAAGAGAAATCAGAACAAGACCTGTTTGTCAGTTACTATTGGTAATTTCAATAATAATGTAATGAAAGCATAGCGAACAAAAATGCTATGAAAGTATAGAGAATGAATTATAAACCGGCGGCCGGTCCCCAAAAACCCAAAAAACCTTATCTGCACCTCTTCATGTTAACTGTCACTGCTTTGATCTGGGGAGCTTCATATGTTTCTCAGAAGGTAGGCGTAGAGCATGTCGGTACTTTTACCTTCAATGGGGTGCGCATGCTGGTCGGCGGAATAGTCTTGCTGCCCTTCATCCCTTTGCTCAGGAAGCTTGGCGTCTCAAATAAAGTAGACATACAGGAAATTCTGGCCGCTAAGAAGGTGGAATCTGTAGAGGATCTGCCCTGGTATGATAGGAAACCGCAGCTTTATGGCAGTATTTTTGCCGGCTTAGCACTTTTTGCCGCCACCAGTTTTCAAATTTACGGCATTCAACTGTCCAATGTGGGGAAAGCCGGATTTATTATCTCCATGTATGTGGTATTGGTTCCGCTAATCGGTATTTTTCTTGGTCATAAGATAAGATCTGTTGATTGGCTGGCTGTTGTTATGGCAGTTGTCGGGCTATATTTGCTGAGCATCACAGGCGGATTTCATATTTCGAAAGGCGATATATATCTTATTCTCGGTTCTCTTTCTTTTACCATTCATATGTTGATTCAAAGACACTACTCGAATCTTGTTGATTGTGTCGCACTTTCTTCAGCTCAATTTTTAATAGTCGGAGCAGTTTCGCTTATACCCATGTTCGCTCTGGAGAATCCCGCCTGGCAAGGAATACTCGCTGCCGCGATACCGATTTTATACTCTGGAGCGTTATCTTCAGGGGTCGGATTCACCTTGCAGCTAATTGCTATGCAAAGAGTGCCCCCCAATCAGGCGGCCTTGATTACTGCGCAAGAATCTACTTTCTCCGTATTTTTCGGTTGGGCCTTGCTAGGCGAAACTATGACCGGCAGAGAGCTTCTGGGCTGTGCCTTTATGCTGGCAGGTATTCTGATTTCTCAGCTAACCCCGGATAAAAAGTCAAATGCAGAATGCGAACCTTTACCCAAGAACGCTGACAGTTATCCAAAGCACTAACAGATGAACGAAGAACACCGACAGGCATATGAAGAACAGGCACTGCGAGCCGTTCTGCTTCTGCTTTAGTCTGCCGGCCGACAGGATAATCGTCTTCGTCATATTTCGTTAAGATCTGCCGGTCTCGGAGATCATCGCCTTCGTCTATGTACAAAAATTTAGTTACTCTGGATTGTGTCGAAATTTTGACATAAATATTGACATAAGAGTATAGCTGTGTCACAATTTCTGCCAGAAAGCTTTAAGCAGGTACTGAGAGACTTGTAAGATTTCTTACATTCCATGTAGTTCTACTGCGGCTACTCGTTGTAGACTGCCCGAGGACATGTGATTTTACAGTCTCAGCGGCAGCTTTTTTTATGAGGAGGTAAGCCGATGAGTTCAGAAAAAAGTACAGTTAAATTAGGAGAAGAACCGATCTATAGTCTGAAGGGACTGTCGATCGGGAAATCGTTGTTATTGGGGCTTCAGAATGCTTTTGCCATGTTTGGGGCTACAGTTCTGGTCCCATTGATAACGGGATTGGATGTCTCAACGACATTGTTAATGGCCGGGTTAGGCACTCTTTTATTCCACCTGTTGACGAAAGGGAAGGTACCCGCCTTTCTAGGATCTTCCTTCGCTTTTATTGCCGGATATAATGTTGTAACCATGGGAGGACCTGATTCTCCGACCTTCATTGCAGAGAATCTGCCTAAGGCCGGCGGAGGAGTATTCTTCGCCGGATTGGTTTATGTTGTGGTTGCAGCGCTGTTCAAGTTCTTCGGGGTTGAAAGGGTGATGAAGTTTTTCCCGCCCGTAGTAACCGGACCGATTATCATAGCGATTGGCTTAATTTTGGCTCCGACAGCCATACAAAGCGCTTCAACTGACTGGCTGGTTGCTATCATTGCCGTTATCACTGTAGTTGTCTGCAACATTTGGGGCAAGGGGATGATCAAGATAATTCCTATCATGCTGGGAATCGGGGTGGCCTATGTTTTTGCTCTGGCAACGAACAGAGTAGATTTTACTTTTGTAGAATCCGCCCGTGCTTTTGCAATACCGCTGAAGAGTGAGAATTTCATGGTCTTTGACATATCCGCGATTATCACAATCATACCCATTTCTTTAGCGACAATTATGGAACATATTGGAGATATTTCCGCAATCAGCGCGACAACAGGCAGGAACTACATAGCTGACCCGGGACTGCATCGAACCCTTCTGGGAGACGGATTGGCCACCAGTATGGCGGCAGCTTTTGGCGGACCGGCGAATACTACTTATGGGGAGAATACAGGAGTTCTCGTATTAACCAGAGTATATGCTCCGCAGGTTATGCGGATTGCGGCAGTCATGGCCATTATTGCCAGCTTCTTCCCGGTCGTCAGCGGAGTTATCGAGAGCATACCGGCAGCGGTAATCGGTGGTGTTTCTATGATCCTGTACGGCATGATCTCTGCCATAGGTGTCCGTAATATGGTTGAGAATCAGGTTGACCTGACCAAAAGCAGGAATTTGATCGTCGCAGCCGCGATTCTGGTTAGCGCGCTGGGTTTTGAAGTTACAGGCGGTCTGCAGTTTAATATTGGAGCCAGTCAGATTCATCTGTCCGGTCTGGCTATCGCTGCCATCATAGGCATAGTGCTTAATGCGATCCTGCCGGGTAAAGATTACACTTTTACTGTCGATGAACCAAAGGATACCGGAGTCGACTTCTCAGGAGTGACAGATGCGTAATAAGTAAGACACTGCAGTCGAAAATGAGACGGAGTCAGCTGTTACCAAAAACTGACTCCGTTTATTTTCACATCAAGATCCGCAATAAGAATATTATTTGTACTCGACTGAATTTAAAGCCCTGTCGTCAACGACTACTATCCAGGTCAGTCCCGGATTTATAACCAGCTCTTCTCCATTCAAATAATAAATAATCGGATCTGTATGGGATGATTTTTCCCAGGTGATGTCATATTTTCTGCCTCCGGTAAGGTAGGTGGCTGCGACATTTTCATCTATCCAGTCTATCTTATTATGAACATTATTGGGCATCAGGCTGTGTGGACGGTGTAAGATTATAATATTTGCGACTTCGAGATTCTCCCTAGTCTGCTCATCTACCAGCACACTGCTGTCATTGTATTTATTGTAGACATTTTTTTCTTCATCATATTTAAAGGATTCCCGCAGGCTGGCGAACCTGTAATTGATCTCGGTGACTTGCTCTCCGTCATCGGGCAGAACGAAGTTATTATGAACATACAGGCCTGCAACCGGCTCTTCGGGCGCAATCTTACTGTATGTCTTCTCAGCCCGGGCATAAGCATTTTCCATCTTTGTGTAAAGATTATGCGGAGCTTTGCGGTGATCTGTACGGTAATACATTGAATAATGCTCCTCAAGAGCATCCAAGCTGCGAATATCATTGGCGACAGGGCTGGCAGCTACCACGCTATAGTTGCCGGCATGCGAATAAAAAGCCTGATGCTGAGCAACCAGATCCAGATAAGCGGGTCTGGCGCTTCTGACCGGGCCTATGATTCCTTCTTCAGCGTCCGTCAACAGCAGTAATCTGGTCGTGCGCCCCTCAGTCATTATCTGATAAATGAGTTTGGCTTTGTCTAAGCCGGATTGTGGTCTGGCAGCCGCTACATTGTTGATCATGAAAGCGAAGGGATAACGGTCCGGGAAGAGAAGCACGGCTTCTTCAGGCGGCCCTGCCGTCTCAGCAGCAGTAGTTTCTGTTGCCTGTGCAGTAGTCTCCACAGTTGACGTCATTGTTGTCTGCTCAGTCGTTGTCGCTTCAGTGGCTTCCGGTTCATCCGAACTGCCGCAGGCAACTGCTGTAAGAGCTAGAAGGACCGCAAGAACAAGCGCTACTTTCTTTTTCATAAATTAACAGGGCACAAGCAGAATCTTCGTTTACTTGCACCCATCTCCTTATTTTTGTCAATAATTGTATCATGCAAAGATCAGCACCCGTGTGTGTTATCCTGACATTATGAAATCGGTCTTAGTAGCTATGAGCGGCGGAGTTGACTCCAGTGTAGCTGCTGCTCTCTTGTCTGAGCAGGGTTATGCCTGCCATGGCGTCATGCTTATCATGCATGGCAATGAAGCAATTGAAGATGCGGCAGCTGTTTGCGGGCAGCTGAACATACCTTTCTATACCATAGATGCGAAAGAACAATTTCGCACCTGTGTGGTTTCCGATTTTATTGATTCTTATAAAGAAGGGGAGACGCCCAATCCTTGTGTTCGCTGTAATAATGAAGTAAAGCTCAGCATGCTTCTGACTGAAGCGGACAAACGAGGGCTTGATTATATTGCTACGGGTCATTATGCACGTGTCACATATGCTTCCTGCGATAATAGGCGTAATCTGCTCTACAAAGGCAAAGACACGCAAAAAGACCAAAGCTATATGCTCTATCGCCTCAGCCAGAAACAACTGGGAAGGCTGCTCTTGCCTTTGGGAGATTACGACAAAAATGAAGTGCGCCGCATTGCCGACCGTCTTGGCTTAACATCAGCCGGCAGGGAAGACAGTCAGGATCTCTGTTTTGTCCCTGATGGAGATTACGTCTCTTTTATTGAGCGAGAGATCGGTAAACAAGAACCCGGCGCCATAGTGAACAAAAAAGGTGAAATTCTGGGTACTCACAATGGCTTGATAAATTACACGGTAGGACAAAGAAAAGGCCTGGGAATTGCAATGGGCGAGCCTTATTATGTTATCCGTAAAGATAAGGAGCTAAATGAAGTAGTACTGGGCAAGGAATCTGATTTGTATACTGATTCAGTCAGGGTAAGAGATATTAATCTGATTGCAGCTGAGGAAATAGCTCCAGGTCTGGAAGTTGAGATACAGACTCGTTACCGGGCAACTGCTGTCAAGGCCAGACTGCGGCAGCTGTCAGACGCAATAATAGTGGCAGCCTTCGACAAAAGGGAAAAAGCGCCGGCACCCGGACAATCCGCCGTCTTCTATCAGGGTGATTTGCTTGTAGGCGGTGGCATAGTTGAAGATAGTATGGACAAGGATATCTAGTTGGTGGAAATAGCTGCTTAATGGCAGACGAAAACAACATAAGTTCGATGCTCAGGTCGCCCGGTCACGCCCGGTCATGCCCGGGTAAAACTTATATATCTTATGAAACGAGAGGATAAATAGCATGAAAATCGCCTTTTTGGGAGCAACTGAAGATGTTACCGGTTCAAATTTCCTGGTGACAACCGATAATGGGGAGAGCTTTCTCATTGATTGCGGTATGTTTCAAGGCAGCGATAGTGAAGAAGCCAAAAACCGCTTGCCGTTTCCCTATGACATATCTAAGCTCGATTTCGTAATTCTTTCTCATGCCCATATTGATCATTCAGGCAGGATTCCCAAGCTGGTCAGAGAGGGTTTCGACAAACCTATCTACAGCACAAGAGCGACAATGGATCTGGTGGATATAATGCTGCAGGACTCAGCCCAAATCCAATACTACGATACTCAATGGGAGAACAAAAAGAGGGAACGAGCTGGTGAGGAACTGATCGAGCCTCTGTATGACTCTGATGATGTCGTGCGGGCGACGCAGCTTTTTGATCCTCATTTTTATGACGAAATGATCGAGGTTACTCCAAATATTAAAGTTAGACTGCAGGATGCAGGACATATTCTGGGTGCAGCAATAATTGAACTCTGGGTCACTGAAGGCGATGTCACTACTAAAGTAGTCTTTAGCGGTGACATAGGCATGCCGGATCATCCCTTGATACGCAATCCTGTGAAGATTGAGAGCGCCGACGTAGTTGTAATGGAATCAACATACGGCAATACGGTCCATGAAAATTACAAAAATTCTCTGGATAACCTGATGAAGGTAATAAATGAAACTACTGATGACGGCGGTACAGTGATAATCCCCAGTTTCGCTATCGGCCGGACACAGGAATTACTTTACGAAATGAACAAATACTATGAGTATGGCGGTTCCAGACATGCCAAGCCTGTTCCGATTTATGTAGATAGTCCGATGGCAACCAAAGCCACCGGTGTCTTCATGAAGCATACAGATTTGCTGGATGATGAAGCACAGAGCCTGATCAGACGCGGAGACAATATTTTTGCTTTTCCAAATCTTGTATATACGCGCACGGTAGAAGAATCGAAGGCGCTTAACCTTAACAAGGCGCCCAAAGTCATAATTTCAGCGAGCGGCATGGCTACCGGAGGAAGAGTCCGGCACCATCTTAAACACAACATCTGGAATCCGAAATCTGCTGTTGTGTTTGTCGGCTATCAGGCTGCGGGAACTTTGGGGCGGATTATCCTGGACGGGGAAGTAGATAAAGTTAAGATTTCGGGCTCGTGGGTGGATATCAAATCGTCTGTCTGGAGTATGCCCGGATTCTCGGCACATGCTGACGCACCAACCTTGATAGATTGGCTATCCGGCTTTAAGGTTGAACCGAAGAAAGTTATTTTGGTCCACGGTGAGCCGGATGAGATGCTTCCGCTGCGTGACAGGATAGAGCAGGATCTGAATATTAAAGTGATGACTCCTGCAGACGGAGACGAATATGAATTGCGTGGTGAAGTTACGCACCTGAATCCTTCAGTCAGTGCAGATTCTCCTGATCTGGAAGAAGTGGAGATATTGGTGGAAGATGTTGCCCGCATGGTAGGGGCGTGGGAAGATCGGCATCATGACCTGACTGAATTGTCTGATAATCAGCTTAAGGCAATGAAATCTACTCTTAACAGGCTCAAGAAAAACATGCTGGATCTCAATATGATCACGGGCAAATAATTCCTGACCTCAAAAATTATGATCAGTATCATAGCTCACAAGATTACCCTCTCCGGCGCACAGAGTTAAATCTTGGTATACTGTAAAAACCAATATCCTGAAGACAACTGTGAGGCAAACACTTGGATCAGATGTCTTTTTCGGTGTAAATGCCTCTGTTATTAAAAGAGGAGTGGTTTTATGTCTTTACTTTCAGCCTATGTTATGCCCCACCCGCCTTTAGCAATACCGGATATAGGGCGCGGGTCCGAAGCGAAAATTCCTCAAACAATGGAGTCCTATTTAAGGATAGGCGAAGAGATAGCGCTGCTTGCCCCGGATACAATTGTAATAGTATCGCCACACGCCATAACCAATGTGCAGACCTTTTTAATCGCCGGCGGCGAGACTGAAGAAATGTCTTTAGAGACTTTCGGGGCTCCTCATTCAGCTATCGAGCCATTGCCGATTCTGACCATAGATCATGATCAGGAACTTGCCCGCCAGATTAAAGACAAGACTGCCGCCATACATGTGCCGGTTGTAATCAGTGAAGGCAAAAGGAGAGTTGCCGGAGAAAGAGTTGATCATGGCAGCTTTGTGCCTCTTTATTTTGTTGCACAGGCCGAGATGGAATTGGCAGGCAGGACTTTCACGAGGGAATTGCACCTGAATACCAAAGTAGTACGGCTATCTTTCAGCGGTTTATCTAAGCAGACGCATTTTGAATATGGCATGGCTATTAGTGATGCTATCCAGGCCTCCGGTAAGAGAATAGTCTTCATTGCCAGCGGTGATCTCTCGCACCGGCTTAAGAAAAATGGTCCATATGGGCTGGCACCTCGCAGCTCAGCTTTTGACAAGGATGTTATATCCTCTTTAGCTGCCGGGGATTTCTTAAGGCTCCTGACTTTTGAGGATGATCTCCTGGAAGAGGTTGCCGAATGTGGTCTGAGATCTTTGAATATTTTAGGCGGAGTTCTTGAAGGCGCTGATTTTGAGCCTGAACTGCTCAGTTACGAAAATACTTTCGGAGTCGGTTATGCTCAGGCTGCTTTCCGCAATGTCATCCGGCCATCACCAAGTCGGGGAGAGAGAAATAAAGCTGCCATAAGTAAATCAGCAAAGCAGATACCATGGCTTTCAGATCAGGATCCTTATGCGGCTCTGGCCCACTTCGCTGTTGAAACCTATATCAGCAGCGGCAGAAAACCTGTTTTATCAGCTGAGGAACTGTCGGCTCTGCCGCAAGAGATGACCTCAGAAAAAGCGGGTACTTTTGTCTCTTTGCATAGACAAGGAAAACTAAGAGGCTGCATAGGTACCATTCAGCCTCGCGCTGAAAACATCGCTGAAGAGATTATCCTGAATGCTATCGCAGCCAGCACTGCAGATCTTCGCTTTGAGCCTGTCAAAGAGGACGAGCTGGACAGTTTAGAATACGGCGTTGATGTACTGACTCAGCCTGAGAGCATTGACAGTATCGACGAGCTGGATGTCAAGCGCTATGGAGTGATAGTCAGCCGCGGCAGGAGAAGAGGATTGCTTCTTCCCGATCTTGACGGAGTTGATACAGCCCAAGATCAAGTGGCCATAGCAAGGCAAAAGGCAGGTATCGGCCCGGATGAGCCGGTTACCCTGGAACGCTTCAAGGTGATACGCCATAAATAATGTAAATGAAAATCAAAAGGACGAGCCAAGGGAATTGACCTGTCCGCTCTGCCATCATACTTGCCGTCTGCTCCCTGGAGAAGTAGGTGTCTGCCATGCCAGGGCCAATATTGACGGTAAGATTATTAATAAATTTGCCGGCAGGCTTTCAAGCCTAGCGCTTGATCCGATAGAGAAAAAGCCCCTTTCACGCTTTCACCCCGGCAAGAAGATCCTGTCTGCCGGGGGATTCGGCTGCAACATGGCTTGCCCCTTCTGTCAGAATGCATCCATATCGCAAATTGCAGCGGAGAAGATCATATTCGATTCCTATCAGTACAGTTCCGCTGAACTGATCAAAATTGCGGAGCAAGCTCGCAGCGAAGGCAATATTGGCATTGCCTTCACATATAATGAACCCTTGATAAATTTCGAGTACATCCTCGAAACCTTTGAGCTGGCCAGACTGAGAGGATTGGAAACTATACTGATTACTAACGGGAGCTTCAGACCGGGGATTGTCAGGAGAATTGCGGAAGTGACTACTGCCTGGAATATTGATTTGAAGTGCTTCAATAAGGAAGGTTATGAGAGCTTGTGCGGTGACTTTGATCTGGTCAAATCCACGATTGAGATTGCAGCCCGGACAGCTCATCTGGAGGTTACAACACTGGTAATTCCTGATTTCTCTGATGATGAGCAGGAGATGAAAGAGCTCACCGGCTGGCTGGCCGGGATCGACCCTGAGATACCCTATCATCTGTCACGTTATTTTCCCCGCTACAAGATGGCTGTTCCTCCGCCCACACCGCCGGAAACTATGAGCAGACTTAAGAAGATCGCTGAACAAAATCTGAGCACAGTAATCCTCGGCAATATTTAGTCAGTCTGTACTGTCAGAAGTAAATATCGGGCGCTAGATCCCGCAGGGTCCATTGCTTACTGTTCTCATTATTAAGCGCCTTCAGCATCTTTTCTGTATATAATAGAGATTGATACATTTTCAGACCTGAAGGCAAATTCTGATTAGCCGGAATTCGCAAGGTTTGTTACGCTACGATTAGAATAAATATTTGTCAGGACTACGTAATCTTTAGGAGGAGATATGGAATTACTGATAGTGACCGGCAAAAGCGGTGCCGGCAAGTCTTTGTCCTTGGATGTTTTGGAGGATATGAACTATTATTGCATTGACAACCTTCCTCCGCAGATTTTACTTAACTTTACCGACTTCATGAGTGAGCAGGACTCAATGCAAAGAAAGATAGCTTTCGGTATCGATTCCAGAAGTCAGAATATGTTTACCGACCTGGAGCGGGTTCTCTCCGATCTGGACGAAAGAGGTATTAAATATAAAATTCTGTATCTGGACTGCAACACAGAAGTTTTGCGCAAGCGGTATAAAGAGTCCAGACGCATACACCCCTTAATGGCAACCGAGAATCTGAGCTATGAAGCGGCAATCGAAAAGGAAGGGATCTATCTTGCGCCCATCAGAGCGCGCGCTTCCTATATCATCGATACTTCCTATCTCACACCTGCCCAGTTGCGGGATAAACTGCTTAAGACCCTGTCACTGGATTCACGTGAATCCATGGTAATCAATATCTATTCTTTTGGCTTTAAACACGGTACTGTGAGTGACGCCGATCTGCTTTTTGATATGCGCTGTCTGCCCAATCCTCACTATATAGATGAGCTGCGGCCATTGACAGGAGATGACCCTGAAGTAAGTGATTATGTTATGAGCTTTCCTGAGGCGACAGGTATGCTCACAAGGATTCTCGATTTCCTGACGTTCGCCATCCCTCTTTATATCGCAGAGGGCAAATCTCAGCTGGTCATCGGTATTGGCTGCACTGGAGGCCGGCATCGTTCAGTAACATTCGCCAATTACATTGCCGACGATCTGCGCAGCAAGGGCTATCAGGTAGCAGTCACTCATAGAGATATGGATAAGCCGACTCAATGATTAACGAGATATAAATAAGCCGACTCAATAATTAATGAGATATAGACAAACCAGCCCAATGAGTAGTTCGGCAACTGCATTTATTAGTTTGACATCTGTAATTTCTAAACCCGGGAGGCAATATGGAACGCGACCATGTACACGGATTTACTATGCGCAGCACCAATATTATCCGCGAAGCTGCTGTCGAAGCCAAAGAATATCTGCACGAGAAAAGTGGTTTAAGACTGCTGCTCCTGCAGTCTGACAGCACTAACAAGTCGTTTACCATTGGTTTTTGCACACCGCCGCCGGATTCAACCGGTGTTCCTCATATTTTGGAGCACTCTGTCCTGGCTGGGTCGAAGAAGTATCGCACCCGCGAGCCCTTCATGGATATGCTGAAAACCTCCAGACAGACCTTCTTGAATGCGATTACTTTCGAGGATATGACAATCTATCCTTTAAGCTCTCAGGATGATCAGGATTTCCTCAATCTGATTTCCGTTTATTTGGATGCGGTCTTTTTCCCGCGCATTTACGAAACCAAAGAGATATTCCTGCAGGAAGGCTGGCATCTGGCCCTGGAAGATAAGGATTCTCCCCTGACTTATAATGGCGTTGTATATAATGAGATGCGTGGAGCTTACAGCGATCCCTGCCGACAGATATTTTTCGATATTGCCAGGGCGCTCCACCCAGGGTCTTCATACAGCCATGAGTCAGGCGGTTATCCTTATGACATACCGCAGCTGCGCTATGAGGATTTTCTGGATTTCCACAGACGCTGCTATCACCCTTCGAATGCTCTGATAGTTTTGCACGGCGCAATAGATTCGGACCGGTTGTTTCCTTTTCTCGATCAGGTGTTGTCACAATTTACGCCTTCGTCTGAGAAAATTAAAATCGTGCCGGGCTTTGCCCCTGGCGCCGGACGCAAGTTTTTGGAATTTGAGTTTAACGGCGAGGAGGGAGCAGAGACGGATAAGCACAGCTGGCTCTCCAAAGTCTGGTCTCTGGGTGCGATCGAGTCTGTCGGGGAACGCTTTCTGGCGCAATTAGTTTATGGTGTGTTAGTCGAGTCGGAGTCGGCGCCGCTGAAGCTGGCCTTGCGCGCTGCAGGACTGGGCGAGGATATTATGTCCTATAGCGCGGATACTTATTACACCGATTTCGGAGTGCTTGCCCGCAATGTCGACCCGCAGCGGGCAGAGGAGTTTAGCGAAATTATCAGCCGCGAACTTAAGCGGGGAGTCGAGCAGGGATTTAATTCCGACCTGCTGCTTGCTGAGCTGAACAGCAGAGAGCTTAACCTGCGCAGGTCAGGAGGGGCCAATCGCGGAATAATTTACTCTATCCGTGCCTTGTCTCGCTTCCGCTATAATCAGCCATTACTTACGGATCTGGCCTTTGACGAGCCACTGAAGCAGCTTAGAGAGGATCTGGACAAGGGGCTGTTCGAGGATTATGTGCGGCAGAATATCCTGGAGAATTCTGCTTGTATCGCCGGCATACATCGACCGGTTGCAGGGCTGTATCAGAAATTGGACAGAGACGTGGCTTTAGAGCTGGAGAAGAAAAAGGATGATCTCGCTGCAGAAGATATTTCTAAATTAATTGCAGACACGAAGGCGCTTACTGTCTGGCAGGATAGACCGGACACGCCGGAGGAGAAGGAGACATTACCATACCTGTCGCTGGGGGATATTGATGAAGCTGTTGCTGAGATTGAGCAGGAAGTGGCAGTATCAGATGAGATTGAGTATCTGCTGCACCCGCAGTCAACAGGAGGCATAGGTGCCTTTTCGCTCAGCTTTGATCTGGAGGCGATTGACAAAGAAGATTATGTCTACGTAGGTTATTTGACTAGGCTCTTAGGCGATCTTAGCACTGGCAAGAGAGATTATATTGAACTCAACAATGAGATAGGGAAGACCTGTGACGGGTTTACCTTTGCAGCCGGCACTTCAACGAAATTCCTTGATCCCTCGATCTATAAACCCAGACTTATTGTGCGCTCTCACTCCTTGAATGCCAAGATAGAGCCTATGTTTGAACTCTTGCATGAGATTATGCTGGAGACACAATTCACGGACAGGACGAGACTTAAGGAACTGCTGCTGACCGCCAAGTCGGACTATGAGGACTATATCGACAACAGGTCACATCAGGTTGCCATAAGGCATGCAACCGCCAGAATTAATCCCGCCTGCGCTATGACCGAGATGTTTAACGGCTTGAATTATTATTGGCATCTGTGTTCTCTGCTGGCTGATTTTGACAGTAATGTTGATGACCTGATCCGGGGACTGAACAGAGTCAGAGACCGGATATTTTGCAAAGGCAATATGACAGTCTCGCTGACTGCAGAAGAGGAGCAGCTGACCGGACTGTTACATACGGCTAAGTCTTATCTGCAGGTCTTGCCGGCCGAACCCATCCTCAGACAGGAATTTGATTTTACACCGGAGCCTTTGCATGAAGGCCTTTATATGTCATCAAATGTAAATTATGTCACCCTATGCTCAGACTATCTTCAGCAAGGAGTCGAATATTCCGGATCGATGGCAGTTTTGGAGAATCTCTTAACTTCAGATTATCTGTATTCTCTAATCAGAGCCAAGGGCGGTGCATATGGTCAGGGAATATCCTTAAGCACCGGCGGAATTATGTCCCTTTCTTCCTACCGGGATCCGAATCTGAAAGAGACAGTTGATGTATATAATGGACTTGCGGCCTGGCTGAGAGCGGCCGATTTTACACCAGTGGAGCTGGAGAGGATTATTATCGGCTCTTTGAACAAATTTGATCCGGTGATCAGTCCTTATGAAGTAGATCTGATCATGCTGGAGCGCAGATATTCCGGTTTAGACGAGAAGAGATTGGGCAGACTTAAGAGCGAAGCGATGTCTACAAAGCTGTCTAATTTACATGAGGCTGCTGACTGGCTGGAACAGACAATAGCCCAAGGCTCAATCTGCGTAGTAGGTGATGAAGCGAATTTGCGGGCATCCGGACTGAACTTTGATCAGCTGACTCGTTTGAAGAGGCTGTAGTTAAAAACTTTGGCGGTTTTGCAATGCCTGACCGAGCTGAGGCAACTTAAGTGAATCGGGACAGCCCGCATCATAACGCATCCCGAAATATTGACATTCATGCACACACCGGATATTTGCAGGCAGGAATGAAAATGCCGGATTAATGAAGAGTCAGGGTTGAAAGCAAAGCGAAGCAGATGTTTGCTCCAATTGCTGAAAGCAAAGCAGATGTTTGCAGTAATGAAGATGCAGCGAATACTGAAATTGACATTTACCAGAGCTGGAGGCTAAAATAGGTGGCGTGCGATTGCTTATGAATTGAAGTTAGAGATGTTTTCTAATGAACAATCGCGATATGTATTTAGGATCTTAATCAAAGAACCAAAACACGGAGAGTTGGTCGAGCTGGCTGAAGGCACCGGTCTTGAAAACCGGAGAAGGCATTAGTCTTCCGTGGGTTCAAATCCCACACTCTCCACCAAACCCCCTGCGCAGTGCTGCAGGGGGTTTTTCTTGTCAATACGAATAAACTCCTTTCCCCTTGCTGCTTCCTGCCTGAGCTGCTGGCTCACCTTGCTTCTATGCCATAGCTTTCGACTGTCTTTACCATCTAATGGGTTATATTGCGGTTGTTCAAAAAAACTATTGACAAATATGCTACTATATATTATATAGTAGTAGTAAATAGATAATACCAATGATTGTGGAGAAAGGTAATGTGTGAATATTCAATATAAAAAGGGAATTTTGGAACTATGCGTACTGAGTTTGTTGAAAAGACGAGATATGTATGGCTATGAGGTGTCTGATTTTCTATCAAAACAGATTGACATCGCAGATGGTACAGTGTATCCGATTTTGAGGAAGCTTAAGGCGGACGGTTTACTCTCCACTTATCTGCAGGAAGGAAGTGGTGGTCCGCCTCGCAAGTATTATTCGTTAACAGAGTATGGGCGCGTGTCATTCGAAAAAGACCGTAAAGAATATATGTTGTTTGCGAAAGCAGTTAATACTCTTTTGGAAGGTGACCAAAATGAAAAAAAATGAATTCATGGATTTGCTCATCAAAGAGCTAAACCACAAAAAGGTTTCTGATTCTTCTGATATTGCAGATGAATATGAACAACACTTCTCTTTCAAAATGAATGACGGATTCTCTGAAGAGGAGATTGCCGCAAAGCTTGGGGATCCGGTTCAACTTGCTGCTCAATATGCCGCAGATGATGAGGGTCAACTAATACACAAGGGTAAAGGTATCAAGGCCTTCACAGTATTCGGTCTAAGTCTGACGGCTTTTGTGGTTGTGTTGCTTTTTGTCTTAATGATTGCCTGGGGGATTGCTATGGTTATGTTTTCTCTGGGATGTATGGTCTTGGCTGCTGGTCTGATAAGCGGTTATGAGCCGCTGCTTGATGTTGTACCAATGCCTTCACAAAGTGCCATAATATTCGGCATAGCTTTTATTGCCCTGGCTATTTTATCTGCCGCTGCCTGCCTCTATTTTTCAGCTTTTGTCCGACAGCTGTTGCGCGCTTATGGCAGGTTTCACCGCAATACAATGGCTGCTGCTGATGGCAAACCGGGATTGCCGTCACTGGCACTTTTCCCCCAATTACCCTCCAGGGGCAAGCGAAGTCTGCGAATTGTATCACTCGTGGCGCTGTTATTGTTTACTGTACTCATTGTTGTCGGCGCAATTATATCAATTCTTAAAGCAGATTCTCTCGAATTCTGGCATATCTGGAACTGGTTCGGGAAATAACAATCATATCGGAAGACACATAAAGCGAACACGCAGCAGCAAGACAGCTACTCTAATATGGCCGTTGTTGAGCAATAACATCGGAAGACACATAAAGCGAATACACCCGACAGCTGAAAAGTCCACCGGCGGATCATCCGGCCTGCTGATAGATGATAAAAAGAAACATATCTTACGAAGAGTCTCTTTTCCTGCCCCTGTCTTGCTGGATCACGGGGTGAATAGTAAAGTGTATGTATGAGTTTGAAGAGGTATTAATTCTATAATACCTATGCTGAACGGCCCCTTGAGCTCGTAAATCATGGATGAAATGTCATCATATCTACTTGAAGAAAATCAGGAGGAATAAGAATGGAACACAAATTACCCGAACTGCCCTATAGCAGAGATGCTCTGGAACCGATTATTTCAAAGGAAACCATCGATTATCATTACGGCAAACATCATCAAGCCTATGTAACTAACTTGAATAAGCAAATTGCCGGTACCGATTTCGAGAATATGTCCTTGGATGAAATTGTCAAAAAGTCCAGCGGCGGTATCTTTAACAATGCCGCGCAAGTCCAAAATCACACTTTCTACTGGAACTGTCTGGCTCCTAATGCCGGAGGAAAGCCAAGCGGCAAGCTGGCAGAGGCTATTGATGAAGCCTTCGGATCCTTTGATGAGTTTAAAGAGAAGTTCTCAGCTACAGCAGCCGGCACTTTTGGTTCCGGTTGGGCCTGGCTGGTTAAGGATGCTGACGGCAAGCTTGAGATTGTCAGCACCGGCAACGCAGGCACACCAGTGACTGATGGTAAAAAGCCACTCTTAACCTGTGACGTTTGGGAGCACGCTTACTATATCGATTACAGAAACGCCCGCCCTGCTTACATTGAAAAATTCTGGGATCTGGTCAATTGGGATTTTGTCGCCGGCAATTTGTAAATATCTCCTTAACTGAGGCAAGGCTGATCTTTCATATTTAGAACAGGATATATCAGGATTGTTACTGAAGACGCTTACTGGCCGATACAGAATTACAGTCCTAAGTTAAAGCCAATCCAGCTTTATTACGGGGTATCAGTGACCCGGTTATGAACAGTAAACTTACGTCCTCAGTGAAATCGAATCCGACTATATTAACGTGGGCATCTCATAACGAGATGCCCACGTTGTGTTTGCAGATACTATTAATTTACTCAAAACCGGGATTACTATTCATCAAATTCCGGAGGCTCAGGCGGCGGAGCATCAGACGGCGGCAGTTGCTGGGTACTAGAAATAAGTATATTTACCCGGATAAAGCAAGCTGAAGGCAGGTGCATTCAGAGGGCAAGATTTTTCTGCATAGCAATTTGCTGAATATTAGTTGCCCAACTCAATACTGATTGCAGTGAATATGTCGAGGACATCATCAACAGTGGTATCGTTCTTGTCCTGCCCGTCCTTTTCTAAAACGATCTCACCTTTGTCCATCATGATAAGCCTGCTGCCATAATTCACCGCATGGCGGAGATTATGTGTGACCATCAGGGCTGTCAAGTTCTTGCTCTTAATGATTTTATCTGTCAGCTCCATAATTAATTCGGCGGTTTTCGGATCAAGAGAAGCAGTATGTTCATCCAAAATCAGAAAACCGATAGGAGTAAGGGTTGACATAATCAGTGCTGCGGCCTGACGCTGACCGCCTGACAACTCTCCCATTTTTACTGATAGTTTATTCTCCAGCCCCAGATTCAAAGTGGCAAGCTGTTCCCGGTAGAAGTCCAGTCTGGAGGAATTTATACTCCTGCCAAGACCGAATCTCTTGCCTTTGTTGTCTGCCAGAGACATATTCTCCAATAAAGTCAGATTTGGACAACTGCCTAAGGCAGGATTTTGGTAGACTCTGCCCATTTGTTCGTATCTCTTATAATCTTCCAGAGCAGTTACGTCTTCGCTATTTATCAATACCTGGCCGCCCTCAATTGGAATACTGCCGCAGATAATATTGAGCAGAGAGGTCTTACCGCTGCCGTTGCTGCCTACTATTGAGAGGAATTCTCCATCTTTTACACTGAGGCTGAAGTTTTTAAACAGGCACATCTCAGTTACTGAACCGGGATTATATATTTTACTGATATCTCTGAGTTCAAGCATGGACGCTCACCTCTTTTTTCTGGCGATTGCCCAGAATAAGTATTATCAGGAACAACACTGCCGTTATCAGCTTCATCAGATTTGCAGGCAAGCCAATGCTAATGGCCACCTGAATACTGGCCTTGTATATTATGCTTCCTATCAATACCGCCGTTGTGCTCTTAAAGAAAGGCAGCTTGCGAAACAGCGTCGTACCTATGATTACAGAAGCCAGTCCGAATACCATCTGGCCTGTACCCATGGTACTGGAGAAGGCTCTCTGTTCATGACAGACTACAGCTCCGGATAACGCAACCAGAGAGTTGGCGATGACCAGTCCAAGAATTTTTACCTTTCCCTTATCCTTGGCCAAAGTAGTAACCAGCACACTGTTGTCTCCTACTGCTCTGAGCAGCAGGCCGCTTTTAGTATTAAAGTACAGATCCAGCAGAAACTTGAAAACAAGCGCCAGCAGAAGAGAAACAACCAACTTCCTCGTTGTCAGAGCCATGCCTCCAAATACAGCCATGGTAGCCGGCGCACTGAATATAGTATCCGTAGATCGGTCTACAATCAGATTTGAGCCAGCAATCTGTAAGTTTATAGAGAACAACGCAGTCATCGTTATAATGCCTGCCAATAAGTCCCTCACTCCCAGCTTGACATGTATCAATCCGGTGATCAGGCCTGCCGCTGCGCCCACTAACAGCGCAACAGGAAGAGTAAGATAGGGATTAACTCCATTACTCAGCATGACCGCTGTTACAGCCGCGCCAAGAGGAAAGCTGCCGTCTACCGTGAGATCCGGAAAGTCGAGAACTCTATAAGTGATAAGAACACCATACGAAAGTAAAGCGTATATCAAGCCCTGGGTTACAGTTCCGACAGATAAATCAATAAAACTGCTCATTACAATCCTCCTGTTCAACCGTCCGGCTGGCCACTTTTCAGCAGTCTGGCCGGACTTCTCAATCTTCAGACTGGTGGCCACCTTTCAGCAGTCAGGCCGGCTACTTCCAATCCCCCAGACTGGCCACTTTTCAGCAGTCTGGCTGGCGACTTCTGAACTGCCTGGCTGATCTTCATGCAAGTTCAGAAAAACTTATGTCACTCATTCTCCCACTTCAATAGCCTGATCTGCCAGATCCTCGGGAACAGCAAATCCCATGTCCGCCATTGCCTGAGTGTTGACATAGTAGTTGAAGTCGGTTATGGATTCGTAAGGCATTTCCTCGGCAGTTGACTCTCCCTTAAGGATTTTCGCCGCCATGACGCCGGTTCTCTGACCCAGCAAATAATAATCAATGCCGGCGGAAGCAACACAGCCAATTCGAACCTGCTCAATCTCGCTGCCGTAAACAGGGATACGTGCCTGATCTGTTTTTTCCAGTATGGCAGAAAGAACGCCGACTACATTGTTATCAGTCAGGTTGGAGAAGCAGTCAACATCTCTTCTGATCAGATTATCTACAGCCAACGTAATCTCGGATTGCTGAGTTACACCTACAGACTCAATGGAGAAACCATAGTCTGCCGCCTTTTCCTCATACTCAGCTATTGCAGAAACAGAGTTGGGCTCGCTGGTTGTGTAAATTATGCCAATTGTTTTCGCTGTCGGCTGAAGTTTCCGGATTAGCTCCAGCTGAGCGTCTACCGGCAATCTGTCGCTGGTACCGGTAATGTTTCCCTGATCAAGCTTAGCTTCTACAGGATCGGTTATTGCGGTGAAGATAACCGGAATATCCTTATCTTCAGCTGCGGCAAAGCAGGCGGTGGCTGACGGCGTGGCGATAGCACACATCATTGCTACATTGTTGGCAGAGAATCTCTGGGCGATCTGAGTTGTAATGCCGTCATCAAAGCCGGCGTTCTGATAGTCAATCTGAAAGTCTTCTTTTTCAACCAAGCCATAGTCGAGCAGCCCTTGAATAAAGCCCTCACGGCAATTGTCCAGAGAGGCGTGCTCTCCATACTGTGAAATTCCGATAACAGGGATTTCAGATTTGCTGCAGCCTGCAGTAAATGCAAGGGCGAAGGCGATTATTATCAATATGGATATTATTCTTTTCATGATTATCACTCCAAATATTTAAATTTTATGGGCAAAAAGGTGAAGCTGGTGTATGCGCTATGTTGTGTATAATATGACTTCGCCATCGCCATCGATTTGTGTTGAACATATCGCTCTCCTCTCATTTTTACCAAATAAAAAAGTCCTATCTCTCCAGAGATAAGACTTCCAAACAAAAAGTCCTATCCCTCTATGGGACAAGACTTCCATCCTGCGGTACCACCCAAATTGGTAAATTAATACCCACTCTTTTCCCGCACTTCATGCAGGCCGTGTTGATAACGGATACGGCTCCCGTCGGCTTTATTATGCAAAATGCTTTTGGCCGCCCTCATAAGTCCATTCGCCTCGTGCCGGTTACTGCGATTTCACCATCCGCAACTCTCTGAAAACCAAACCCTCGAGGTTACTACTCTTAATCATAGGTTTAAATATTCAATTTTCACTAGGATATATTCATTATCTTACTTTGTCAAGCCGAAAATATATCGGTCTTCCTGTGCCGGCAGAATGATGGTATAAAATGACTATGGAAATTATCTGATGAATACTATAAATGGAGGGGCATCATTGAAATCTTTGTCTTCTATAGAGTCCGGGAGCCGTTCCGGGAAATTCAGTGCGTTCAAGAATGGAATGAGAGATGGAATCCCTATAGGACTAGGTTATCTGGGCGTATCCTTTTCCTTAGGAATTGCAGCAAAAAATGCCGGTCTTACCGCGTTTCAGGGATTTCTGACCAGTGCGCTTGTCAAAGCATCCGCCGGTCAATACGCAGGATTCATTGTTATGGCGGCAAGCGCGCCCTATGTAGAAATGATAATTGTGACGTTTATAGCGAATATTCGCTATTCACTAATGAGCTTTGCTATGAGTCAACGTATGAATCCGGATACACCATGGTATCATCGGCTTTTGATGGGAGATTATATTACTGACGAGATCTTTGCAATTTCTATTGCCAGACCAGGGTATTTAGACCCTTTTTATACTTACGGGGCAGCACTTGTTGCTATACCGAGCTGGGCTATTGGGACGGCATTAGGTATAATCGCCGGAAATATTCTGCCCATGCGTGCTGTAAGCGCCTTGAGCGTCGCCCTTTATGGTATGTTTCTTGCCATAATTATTCCGCCTGCTCGAGATAGTAAGGTCTTAACTGGTCTCATTTTAGTTTGCTTCGCATCCAGTTTCGCAAGTTCTGTACTCCCCTGGCTTTCAACTCTGTCTGAGGGGTCGCGAACAATAATACTGACAATCTCCATCAGCTCTATCGTTGCTGTTCTATTCCCTAGAAATTGGGAAGGTGAGGGAACATGACTCAGAACACGTATATTTATATATTAATAATGGCATTGGTTACCTATGCAATACGAGTTTTGCCTCTGACATTAATAAAAAAGCGGATTAATAATCAGTTTATTCAGTCATTCTTATACTATGTACCTTCTGTAACATTGGCAGTGATGACCTTTCCGGCGATTATTCATGCAACACAGAGCTCGATATCCGGATTATTGGCTTTACTTACCGGTGTTATTGCAGCGTGGCTGGGGGCAAGCCTTTTCAGTGTCTCCCTTGCTTGCTGCGCGATGGTGTTTATTAGTGAACTGTTGCTGTTTCCACTCTGATAAATGCTGAATTGATGAGAATTTATATTATCTGAAACAGGGGAATGTGTATCCATCTTGACTCACTCTCCTCTATACGGTCGTTGGTCAGGCTGGACAGAAAGTAACTGGAAATCACATGAATAAGTATCGAAGAAGTATCAGTAAAAAGAGGAAACGTCTGCAGCAAATAAAATCAGTAAAAAAGAAACGTCTGTAATGTCTATATTACAGACGTTTATGGTGGAGAAGGAGGGATTCGAACCCTCGCTGGAGTTGCCCCCACTAACGGTTTAGCAAACCGTCCCCTTCGGCCTCTTGGGTACTTCTCCGAAGCTGGTCATATTAATATATATAGCTTTCTATGAAAAGCTCAGCTTGCTTATTCTATCCAGCCTCGTAGCCTTTGTCAATTTAAAAAGCTTTAGAATCAGCTTGTTCTCAACCCATGATAAGGCTGTCAGGCGGTTATTACTCTTTTGCATTATTGCCGGTGAAAAATTCCAGAACTGAATCCAGGGCGTCATACCACATACTAAAGCCGGATCTCTCTTCCAGAGATTTAGTAGCTCTCTGATTAAGGCCTCCCGGAGTCATTTCCCGCCATAAGTCCAAGATTTCATCAGTCCCGGTTTCTTTAGCTCTGTATAGAAGAGCATCAAAGAAAGCCAGAGTATAGTCGGACGATTTAACTATACTTAAATCATGGTCACTGCCCCAATCAATAACCTCGGATAGTACCCGATAGAAAGGGCTGGCCAGAGCTGTTATTGTGATCAGAGCATCAAGCTGAGATTCGTCTTCGACGGTTACTACATGTCCCAGATCTGAAAAAAGTGAGTTAATCTCATCATTATCCGGATAAAGCAGAATTGGTCCTTTTCCATGCTCGATAAAGGGTAAAGGAATAACTTTATTTACCTCAACATCTGCCGGCACCATCTCTTTAATTCTGGCAAGAGAGACAGGTGAGATAAGGCTGATCAGATGATGATTGCTGCTAAACTTCAGGGATGGCAAAACTTCCTGCGCTACTTGTGGAGTTACGCCTAAAACTATCCAGTCAGCGTGATCCAGTACTTCCTGATTGCCGGCCGTCACATGAACAAACTCTGACAACTCAGCCAACTCTCTTGTGCGCTCGGCACTGCGGGGAGAGAGGAATATCTGCATGTCTTTTGATCCAAAAGAGATTAATGACCTGACAATAGCGGAGGCCATTGTGCCAACTCCAACAAAACCGATTTTTAAAATTGTGTTCTTGTTTGTCATATACTCAGATTAACATCTTTAGCTCCTTCCGACAATATTGAAGCATCCAAAACGGTTATATTAGCGCCTTCACAGCAAAAAATTATGATGAATGATCTTTGCAATACTAATCACACATTCTAGTTTGCAATACACTGCAGATGACCGAGTATGTACTTCGGTTTTCAATCAACACAATAATGATTAGGATTGAAAGAAAAGCTAAGCAGCTGTTGCAACAGTAAGTGCATAATATTATGCCTATCGTTTCCCTAAGCTTGACAGTATCTATATTTAAGGCTAAACTTCTCGCAGTTATCATAACTGCGAAATGAGGGAAGTACCTATTATTAGGCTTAAGGAAGATCATTTATTATACAAGCGTGCAAGCGAAATCCATAAATTCCGCTTACCGCGCTGGCGTGAACTGCCGGAAGAAGAAGTGTTGCGGCAGAACATGCTACAATATATCGATGAGAAATTGACTCCATTATTCTCGGACAGGACAATCATTACCGGCACAATGGTGCAAAACTATATTAAGTGGGGTTTAGCTCCCCGGCCGGTAAATAGGAGATATGGCCGGATTCATCTGGTGCATTTCATCGTCCTAAGTGTCTTAAAGGAGATAATTTCCATACAGTATGTTCACACCGGCATAAGCCTTCTAACCAGATTAATGAGCACAGAATTGGCTTATGACAGCTTTTGTGAACAGATCGAAGACTCGATGCAGCGAGTTACCGCTTTCCTCTTAAAGCCAATTCCGGAAACAGAACCTCTACAATTCGGAGGGCTAAATGTTTCACTGCAAAAGCTGAATCTCGCTTTTATCTGCGAGTCTTTGGCATTCAAACTGCTCGCAGAAATGTTTATCGACCAACAGGGATTGATGGGTTCTTTATTGTTAGATAAGAAGACAGTTGACCCTGAGTCAGAAATAAATTATGTAGAAGAAAGAGAGTAAATAATGAGAACAGTACATGGCCTGCCCCAGATAGAGTTTGCCACACCCTTTGACAATCTGAGGGAAATGCTTGATGTATCGATTCAGAAATATCCTGGAGTCTCTGCCTACATCTTTCACGAGATGGGAAATGGGGAAGTGAAGACAGTGACTAAGGATTATTTGCAGCTTAAAGATGATATAAATTCTTTTGCTGCGGGTTTAATTTCACAGGGCAAAGTAAAGATCGATGGTTCCGGCAAGGAACATATCGCTGTCATTGGCGCAAATTCATACCCTTGGGTAATAGTGCACAATGCTGCTTTATTAGGACTTGGGATCAGTGTGCCTCTGGATAAACAGCTGGCAGATCACGAAGTGGCCAGACTATGTCAACGAGGCAAGGTTACTGTATTCGCCTTTGATTATGCGCACTTAGATACTGCGTTAATGGTAGAAAAGGAAAATCCTCAAATACATACCTATGTACTGCTGGACAGTGAGGATAAGTTCGACGAAGCAAAGAAGGATTTGTCCAAGCTCCTGAGCCTTGGCAATCTTATAAAAACCGGACAGCCTATGCTAGATCAGAAAAAAGAATTCATGTCTTTGCCGATAGATAACAAAGTGATGGCTGCCATCTATTACACTTCCGGAACTACTTCACAGTCTAAGGGTGTAATGCTAAGTCAACACAATATCGTCAGCAATATAAAGCAGGCTGTGCGCACGATCCCTTTAGATATTGGTAAGCGGGCTCTTTCAGTTCTCCCTCTTCACCATACTTTTGAAGGTACTGTAGGAATGTACTGTTTCTGGGCTACCGGCATTAGCATTTGCATTAATGAGAACCTGCGGACTTTGACCAAGAACATGAAGGAATGGGGCATAGCTATGATTTTGACAGTGCCCCTGATGCTGATTACAATGCACCGGCAAATAATTAAAAATATAGAGCAAAAAGGTAAACTCAAAACTTTTGAGTTCGGTCTTAAGTTAACCCGCTTTCTGAATAAATTCGGCATCGACATCAGACGCAAGGTCTTTAAAGATATTCATGCTGCCCTGGGCGGAAAATTGGACATGGTTGTCAGCGGCGCTGCGGCCTTGCCGGCAGAACAGCACCAATTTTTTACTGACATTGGTATTACCTGCCTTGCCGGTTATGGATTGACAGAAACATCGCCCATCTTGTCTGCCTGTACACCAACACTTAATGTAATGGGCAGTGTTGGCCGTCCACTTGCAGATGTTACCTTAGCCATTGATTCTCAAGGGGCTGCAGACAGCGAAGAAAGCTCAGGGGAGATCTTGGCCAAAGGCGAGAACGTTATGCTGGGTTATTATGAAAATGAGGAAGCCACTCGCGAAGTATTTACGGAAGACGGCTGGTTTAAAACCGGAGATATTGGTTATTTTGACGACCAGGACTGCCTGCATATTACCGGCAGAGCAAAATCCGTGATTGTATTAAGTAATGGCAAGAATGTCTTTCCTGAGGAAGTTGAACTTTTCTTTAATCAGATTCCAGGAGTCAAGAATGTGATGATCTGGGGAGAGCTTACAGAACGTGGAGCGATCGATTTATCTGCGAGATTCCAGATTGATAAAGAGGCCTTGCCGGAAAATGTCGGCACGGAAGATATTGATATTAATATTTGGCTGGAAGATGAAGTAGAGAGAATTAATCATGAGATGACAGAATACAAGAAAATTAAGCACTTTATTTGGGACGAAAGCGACCCGATAATGACAACTACTCTGAAGATCAAACGCAACGAAGAATTGCAGCGGATTCACAATGAATTGACGAAGCGGGATTTAGCTTTGCGCGACGCCAGTGGCAAACGCTTGTTTTTCAGCTAGAGATTCTTGGAGTAGAAATCTATTTAAACAACGCAATTTGCTTCAATTATTAGAAAAAAAATACACCCCTGCACGATTCGGCGGGGGTGTTATTTTTTGCGCGTTTTGCGCGCTGGAAATTTTTTGTTCTTAGTCTTACGCCAGACCCAAGTATGCCTTGACCACTTTTGGATCCTTGATCAGTTCACTGGCGGGTCCTTCAAGTGTAATATTTCCGGTTTCCAAAACATAACCATAGTCAGCCAGACCTAGTGCCATCTTGGAGTTCTGTTCTACCAGCAAGATGGGAATGCCTTCGTCGTTCAGATCGCGGATGATTTGGCCAATTTCTGCAACGAGCAAAGGGGCTAAGCCCATCGAAGGCTCGTCCAGCATGAGGAGCTTAGGTTGGGCCATCAGGCCACGGCCGACAGCCAGCATCTGTTGCTCACCACCTGAAAGGGTGCCGCCGATCTGGTCATATCTCTCTCTGAGTCTAGGAAAGCGACAGAACACTTCATCAATAAGAAGTTTACGCTTTCTGTCGTCTTTAAGAGAAAAGGCTCCCAGTTCCAGGTTCTCAGTAACCGTAAGATCCTTGAAAATTCTACGTCCTTCAGGAATGTGGATCAATCCGCGTTCGACAATCTTGTGAGGGGGCATAGTGGTAATGTCTTCGCCAAAGAATGTGATTTTCCCAACTCTGCAAGGCTCAATATTAGATATAGTCTTCAGTGTCGTCGATTTTCCGGCACCGTTTCCTCCGAGTAAGGTGACTATTTGCTTGTCATGCACTTCAAAGCTGACATCACGCAATGCACAAATCTGTCCATAATATGTTTCGATTGCATCGACTTTCAAAATAACATTTGAATCACTCATTAGACAGCCTCCTCCTCTTCTTCTTTACCGAGGTAAGCTTCTACTACGAGAGGATCATCCTGGACTTCTTTCGGCGTTCCCTCGGATATTTTAGTGCCGAAGTTGATAACGATAATCTTTTCCGCAACCTTCATGACCATACCCATATCGTGCTCTATCAAGAAAACAGTCATGCCCAGTTCATCACGGAAACGGTTTATCAGCTCAACCAGTTCCCCCTTCTCCTGCCGATTCAGACCGGCAGCAGGCTCATCAAGCAGTAAGAGTTTTGGTTTGCTCGCTATTGCGCGAGCCCATTCAACACGCCTTTGCGTGCCGTAGGGCAAGTTCTTAGCAATTTCATCCTTTAAATCCAGGATGCCGATATAATCCAAAGCTTCTTCTGCTATGCGTTTGATTTCAGCTTCTTCCCTGCGTTCAGACGGAGTACGCAGCAGGGCGCTGCCAACAAATTTCTTACTGATGCTGTGGCAGCCACTCATGACATTATCCATAACAGTCAGGTTGTTGAAAAGCCGGACGTTTTGGAATGTACGAATGATTCCCCTATCAGTAATCTTGTGCGGCGGAACATTCACTAATGATTCGCCTTCAAAGAGAATTTCTCCGCTTGTCGGAACATAAAAACCTGTTAAACAGTTGAAGGTGGCTGTTTTACCAGCCCCGTTCGGTCCTATTAGAGCTGTGATAGATCCCTCTGCAACTTCAAAATCCAAATGATTAACAGCGGTAATACCACCAAAAAGCATTGTTAAATCTTTTACTTCCATTAATGCCATAAACTATCTACCCCTTTCTACCTGCGGCGTCTATCTGGCCACAATCCTTGCGGACGGAAAATCATGACCAAGACAAGTGCGATGCCAAAGAACAACATGCGGTATTCACCGATCTCACGGAAGATCTCAGGGAATATTGAGAAGAAGGCCGCACCTGCCATAACACCCGGTACCTTACCCATTCCGCCTAGGACAACGGAAAGGAGGATATTAGAGGATTGTGTGAACTGGAAGCTGTTTGGTGATACTGCAGCCATTTGCATAACATAGAATGCACCGGCTACTGCGCCCATAACTGTTCCAACGATGAATGCCCACATTTTGTATTTTACTACGTTAACACCCATTGCTCTGGCTGCGTCTTCGTCTTCTCTAACATAGGCAAGTCCTCTGCCGAAGCGAGAATCTTTAACTCTGTTAGATGCTATGACAAAGATAATAACAAGAACAATAAATAGATAGTACCACATCCAAATTCTTGTCAGCTGTACCCCAAAGATGTAAGGTCTCTTGATGCCTGAGAGGCCGGAGGCTGAACCGGTAATTTCAAGATTACGGGCGACGATACGGACTATTTCACCAAAGCCTAAGGTGACGATGGCCAAATAGTCACTGCGTAAACGCAATGCAGGCCCGCCAATCAGTACGGCGGCCAGCATGCCTACCAAAACAACTATCGGCAGAGTCAACCAGAAATTCCAGCCAAAGGTGTGGACCAGGATGCCTGATGTATAAGCGCCGACCGCGAATTTAGCAGCGAAACCCAAGTCAATCATGCCTGTAAATCCGACGATTATATTACAACCGAGGCCGAGGAGCATGTAGAACATGGCGTTCCATGCCACTTGTAGAATATAGTTACTGGCCCATAGCGGTAAAGTCAATACAAACGCAATCAAGATTCCGTAGACAATGACTTTATTATAGGTCTTGTCCATGAAGTTATAAAATCCATCAATGATTCTAGTAAAGAATCCTCGTTTTCTTGTGTCCTCTTGGGCTACAGCAACTTCTCCGTTATTAATTTTATTTAGATTATTGTTTTCCATGCTACATCCTCTCAACCTCGGTTTTGCCTAAGAGACCCGTGGGCTTAAAGATAAGCATAAGGATCAAAATTCCGAAGGCAAAAACGTCTTTCCAAGAAGACCCCAGCACTTGAGTCCCGCCCGCTTCCAGCAAACCTAGCAGTAAACCGCCCAGCATGGCGCCTGGAATAGATCCAATACCACCGATAACAGCTGCAGTAAATGCTTTCATACCCATGATATAACCCATGAAGTAATGAACGTTGCCGTAATAAACGCAAGCCATGACGCCAGCGACAGCTGCCAGTGCAGAGCCGATGAAAAAGGTAATACCAATAATAGTATTGACATTAATGCCCATTAGACGACAAGTAGGTCTGTCCATTGATATGGCGCGCATCGCTTTGCCCCAGATCGTCTTCGTGACAAACCAGGTAAGTGAGATTAACAAAATGGCTGTAATTCCCAATAGAACTATTTGAATCCATGTAATTGTTAAATTTCCAAATGTTATGCCCGCTCTGGGGTTAACTGAATGGTTGAAGAATTTGAATTCACCATTGGTGAGTATCATCACAGCGTTCTGCAGGATCAATGAGACACCAATAGCTGTGATCAATAAAGAAAGACGCGGTGCGTCAAGTAAAGGCCGATAAGCAAATCTCTGGATTAAGAAGCCAAGAACGCCGCAAAGGAACATAGCAGCTATCATAGCAAGGATAATACTGAGCCAGCCGGTACCTGTTACTGCGGCTAAAGCGCCGAAGACAAAGAAACCGGCAAATGCGCCGACCATATAAATATCGCCGTGGGCAAAGTTCAAAAGCCTGACGATACCGTACACCATTGTATACCCCAGAGAAATAAGGGCGTAAAAACAGCCTAGAATCAGACCGTTTACAATTTGTTGAATAATAATTTCGCCTGTGGAGAACATGCGGTTATCACCACCTAATCATTTTGATAAAAAAAAGAGAAAGGGCGCAGCAAAGCGCCCTTTCATAAACTTAAAACTTATTCAAGATCGACACGAACGAATGCGCCATCCTGAATCTGGACGATCATGAAGTTGGACAGAGCCAGCTCATGATTTGGAGCAAACTTGATTTGTCCTGACATACCCGGAAAATCGATATTCTCAATCGCTACACGCAGATCTTCAAACTCGATAGAACCGGCATCTTCTATGGCCTGCTTGATAACATAAATGGTGTCATAGCAGAGTGTGGAGTATGAGCCCGGAGGCATGTTGAACTTAGCCTGATACTGAGCGATATAGTCTTCGCCGCCCTCAATCAGCTCAACAAACGGAGGAGCAGTCACATAGACGCCTTCTCCGGCTTCGCCGCTGCCTGTGATCAGTTCGGTGGAAGCAGAACCGTCACCACAGACGATGACGCCTTCATAACCGCCCTGACGCAGCTGCTTGATGACGTTAGAGCCGTCAGCGAAATAGCCGCACCAGTATACCAGCTCTGCGCCTGAATTACGGATAGCTGTAACGATAGCGGACACGTCGGCAGCACCCTTCTCCATAACTTCTTCGCCTACAACTTCAAAGCCGTCATCGGGCATTTCGCGATGTACGATGTCTGAAAGGTTCTTTGTGTAGTCATCACCTTGGTGAATTGTGGCGATTTTAACAACGCCAAGACTCTTTGCCAAGTTGGTCAAAGTCTGGACACCGTGTGTTCCCGGGCTGTTGAGCATAAAGGTCTGGTTCAGTGCCAGGTCGGTGATGTTGGTGGAGTTAGCAGCAGAGATCAGACAGTTAAGATTTGCGTCATAGAACTGCTGCAAAGCTGGGATTGTTGCTCCGGAGCAGTAACCGCCGACAACAATGTCAGGATCCGCGGAGACGATTTTTGATCCGGCTGTTGCAGCTTGTGCCGCGTCGCAGGCATCGTCTTCGTTGAAGATCTCAAAGGTATAGCCTAGTACTCCGCCGGCTTCGTTGATCTCATCAACTGCCAATTGGTAAGACTGAAACATATCGTTTCCGTAGTATGCTTCAGGACCAGTCATCGGAAGAAGTGCGCCAATTTTGAAGACTCCGCCTGCAGGGGCATCAGTCTCGCCTGGCTCTTCAGTTTCATCTGGTGCATCTGTTTCGCCCGGTTCCTCTGTCTCAGCAGGGGGATCCGTAGCTTCGGGTTCTTCTGTCTCGCCGCAGCCCAGCATAAAAATGCTAAGAGCCAGAACGAGGGTTAGCAGTAAAAACCACTTTTTTTTCATTATAGATTTCCTCCTCTTTTTATGTGTTTTTAATAACACATATTGAAAACTTGTTGCAGGATAAAAATTTATCCCGTAAACATAACCCGGGATAACTAATATCTTATGAAAATGTCAGTTATCCCGAAAACTTAGAACAAGTTTATCAGTATTATGTCAGAAAAGCAAATACTTTGTGATGGATTTATGAAGTCGTTTTCCCCGAGCCAGCGGGCATATGCGGCCTGGTTATAAACGTTTGTTCATGCTCCCTGAGGCCGCTGCAAGGCCCAGCAGATTCAGGCCTGCTTGCTGTAATGGTTTAGCACAGGCCTGCATGGTAAATCCTGATGTAAGTACATCGTCTATTAAAATTATCTCTCTTCCCCGAAAAGCCTCAACCGGGAAATCAGGATTGAGCTCAAATGCTCCGTTCACATTATTTTGTCTTTCCTCGCGAGAGTGCATTTCACTTTGACGTTCAGTATCCTTAATTCTCCGCACCATGGGGAAAACCTCCACACCGATTTCTTCACTCAGATGTTTTGCCAGTAAATCTGCCTGATTATAGCCGCGTCTAAGTAGCCTGGCTTCGCTAAGAGGTATCGGAACAATTCCTGCCGGCCATGAGCCTGATTTCCGAAGACGATCCTTGAGTACGGAGCCTGTAAGAGCGCCTAATAACCTGCCGTACTCAGTACACCCGGAGAATTTGAGGCGCAGGATAGCTTCACGGATAGCGCCTTCATAATAAAAAATTGCCTGTACAGAGATTTTTCCAAATTTCCATGGTGCACGTTCTTCTTCTAATAGAACCGGCATATCATCCGGAGGAGGCAAGTTGCTTTTCGGACGGAAGGGAAGTGAGCTTAGACACTGTGGACAGATATTGCGCAGGTGAGATCTGACCTGACCTGATAGCAGGCGTGAGCAAAGATAGCAGCAAGGAGGAAAAATAATGCGGTCAAGCAAATGATTAAATGCCATAAGAAATTAAATCCCGACGTAAGTTGCTTCTGACTATTGTAAGTTCGAATGAGCAATATATAAGTCCATCTAAGCAAAGTCTGCAGCTGATATAGGGAAAAATCTGAACTGCTGTCAGAACTGCTATATGTGTAACTTTTAAATATTTACCTTAAACAGCTTTGGTTCAGGTAACAGCCCCGATAACAAGGTACGCCTGTTTAAAGCAATTTCATTTTCTATCATCATCTTAAGCGTATAATCGCTGCAAACCAGAAACAGGCGCCGGCTTGCTCGTGTCACTCCGGTATAGAGCAGATTTCTGGTCAGGAAGGCGGGTGTGCTGTGAGGGATAGCCAGGATAACGTTCTGATACTCAGAGCCTTGGCTTTTATGAATTGTTATGGCATACGCAAGTTCTATATCTTCAAAATTCTCACTCTCAATCTTTACAAGGCGCTCATCTTCAAACAGGACGAACATTGTTTTGTCGGCCAGATTAAGCTCAGTTACGATGCCCCTTTCACCATTCATAACGCCTTGCCCCTGACTGTCGTCCGAAATCATGCGGTATTTCAAATCGTAGTTGTTTCTGGATTGGATTACTTTATCTCCGACAGCAAAAGCGTTAATTTTGTGGATTGAAATGAAGTCAGGACCTCCATGCTTAATTATTTGCAGCTCCTTGTTCAGAGCCGTTACTCCGGCGACACCTCGTCTCATAGCTGCGAGCACCTGTACCTCGGATTCTGAAGTGAGGTTATAGTGTTTAGGCAATATTTCTGCAACCAATCGCGTAACCGCTTTGGCAATGTTTTGCTCGTTCTCCTGCAAGACCAGCAAGAAAGGTGAATCTAAAGTCTGATCCAGAATCAAAGGTTGTCCTTTGCGAATGCGATGAGCATTAACAACAATCAGGTTCTCTGCTTCCTGCCGAAAGATTTTGACCAGAGTTGTACGGGGGATTCTGGCTTGAGCCAGTAAATCACGCAATACTTGTCCTGCACCAACGGAAGGCAGCTGGTCACTGTCACCAATTAAGAGAACGTTCATGGCCTCGGGGACAGCGGACATTAAGCGTGCGAAGAGAGCAACATCCAACATAGAGCTTTCGTCAATAATCAGATAGTCTCCTTCCAGTTCTTCTTGATCCTGGAAAGAAACAGTGCCAAACTCTTCATCAATTGGCTGCATTTTCAGCATCCTGTGAATGGTTATGGCAGTCTCTCCGCTTGATTCTGTCAAGCGTCTGGCGGCCCTTCCTGTCGGTGCAGCCAAAAGAATCTTGGCATCTTGTTGTTGCAGTAATGCTACTAATACTTTTACTATTGTCGTCTTGCCGGTTCCGGGTCCTCCTGTGAGAATAGAGAATTTATTGCCGCAAGCCATGCGCAGAGCTTCTGTTTGTTCTGGTGCCAGTTCGATGCATAAGGAGGCAGCTGCTGAGGCGATTTCAGTGTAAGCTATCTCCTCATCCAGCCAATGGCTGAACAATGTTGTTGATCCTGCAAGCATGTCGGAGAGCTTTTTGACAATTGACTCAGCTATTATCCAATTTGAATGCAGGCAAACTCCTTCCTGAGCAGGAGTGGAGAACTCGATAATTCTGTCTGAATGAAAAGCAGGTATTTGAATTGCACTGAGAACTGATTCTTCGTCAAGATCCAAAAGATTGGCAATTCCTTTGATCAGGCTTTGCTTTAGCATCCAGGTATCCCCTTTATTTAACATATTCCTTAATATATGCAGAGTACCTGCCTGCAAACGTGCAGGATGATCGTCAGGAAAACCCAGTTTCTTTGCCAGCTTGTCTGCTGTGTCAAAGCCTATGCCATCGATTGCAGCAGCCAGGTAATAGGGGTTATCTTTAACGATCCGGACAGAATCAGTGCCTAACTGTCTATGGATTCGCTGTATGCGGGAAGTACCGATTCCTAAGGGCGTCAGGAGCAGTGCCAGATCCTGCCAGGACCTGCTGGCTTTGAAACTGTTGGCAAGAACAGCTGCCTTGGTTGTGGAGATACCTTTTACTTCTGCCAGCTTTTCCGGTTCTTCGGACATGATTTTTAAGGTGTCTTCTCCGAAGTGTCTTACCAGCCTTTTAGCCAGAACAGGTCCGATTCCGGAGACTGCGCCTGCAGCCAGATAAGACTCGATCGCTGCCTCAGTCGCAGGCAAGAGCAATTCAATTTGATTTACCTTAAGCTGCATTCCGTAATCTTTATGGTCTATCCAATTGCCTGTAAAGCGGGCGGAATCACCGACTTTCAGCGGCGGCATGACTCCGACTGCCACAAAGTCCAGCTTCTTGCTGTCAACCTCGGCAACTGTGAAGCCATTCTCAGAATTGACAAATGTGATGCGAGTAATGGTTCCGGTGATTTCAATTGTTTCTTTATCCTGATACAAGACATCCTCAGTTATGATTATTTATAATTGTTCTATATTTGATAATACAATAATTCTTTGACCGGTGACGGCTCTCAGTTGACAATCGCTGTGTTGAAGCGACAAATACACTAATTTTATCTCCGGATGGTTCGCTGCTGATAATAGCTATGCTGAAGCAACAAATACATTAATTTGTTGTTCGGATGGTTCGCAGCTGCCAATCGCTATGCTGAAGCAACAAATACTCGAGTTTATGTTGCAGTTTAAGTCTAATTACTGCCGTACTGCCCTTGCAGCCTTCGAATAATATTTTTGATTGATCAAAAAAAAAGAGAAGCTGTTTCAGAGCCTCTCTTTAATATTCTCTACAGTAGTATAAACAGCTTAATCAGCGGTTGTCAGATCTCTCCGGCCAGTTTTCTTAGTTTTTCGACGTAATCGATCTTCTCCCAAGGCAAATCCAAATCTGAACGTCCGAAGTGTCCATAATTACTGACTTGCCGATAGATAGGCCGTCTCATGTTGAATGATCTGATGATAGCTTCAGGTCGGAGATCAAACAATTGATCCACATATGAAGCTAAGATTTCGTCAGATACAACGCCCGTGCCAAAGCTGTTGACTGTGACGGAGACAGGGTTGGCAATTCCTATTGCGTAAGCAATTTGTACTTCACATTCTTTTGCCAATCCTGCTGCGACAATGTTTTTCGCAATATGTCTGGCCGCGTAGCTGGCAGTGCGGTCGACTTTTGTAGGATCCTTTCCTGAGAAAGCCCCGCCGCCGTGGTGAGCAGCACCACCATATGTATCGCAGATTATCTTTCTGCCGGTAAGCCCGGTGTCTCCCTGAGGTCCGCCAACCACAAAGCGTCCTGTTGGATTGACGAATATTTTGGTTTTTTCATCGAACAGATGTGGCGGTAATACGGGGGTGATAACTTCCTCTATAATAAATTTTCTTAGTTCCTCTAAAGATACCTCTTCGGCATGCTGCGTGGAGACCACAACAGTATCAATATGTATGGGGGTATCTCCTTGGTAACTCACGGTGACTTGGGTCTTACCATCGGGATAGATAAAATTGGTCTGACCTGTTTTCCTGACATCTGCCAGCCTTTTGCTTAGTTTATGAGCCAGTGTGATCGGCAAGGGCATAAACTCCTCCGTATCATCATTGGCATAGCCAAAGACCAGCCCCTGATCTCCTGCACCCGTGCTAAAACCTTCATCATGGCAGTCGAGAGATTGGTCAACACCTTGACAAATATCCGGTGACTGTTCATCTATGCTTAAAAGCACTGCACAGCTTTCTGCGTCAAAACCGCCTTTATCACGCGTATAACCGATGTCGCGTACTACGCCACGTGCTATTTGTGCGATATCCACATAGGCACTTGTAGTTATTTCACCCATGACCAAAATAAGTCCGGTAGTTGCGGTTGTCTCGCAAGCTACCCGAGCCATGGGATCATTCGTGAGGATGGCGTCGAGAACTGCGTCTGATATCTGATCGCATAATTTGTCCGGATGGCCTTCAGTAACCGATTCAGAAGTAAAAAGCCATTTCTTGTAAGAATTCATAGTGTTTCCTTTCCTCCTAAAGCAAAGCATAAAAAAGACCTCAGAAGCGAGGTCTAATAAACCTCATCTGCCGCCTCAAGCTTGTTGCCTGAGGCGCTGGAATTGGCACCGCTGCTTTACCGCGGTTGCCGGGCATCATAGGGCCAGTCCCTCCGCCTCTCTAGATAAGAGAATTATTCATTTGAAGATACATTGCTCTCGAAAGCGATATTGTCTGCTAACGAAATGATTATATTCGCTAGCATTATATCAGTTTACTGTCTGTTCGGACATCTCTTTTTGTTGCTGTTTGTTTAACAGCGCACCCACAATGATTAATAGCGGTCCAATCAGAGGAATAATGAGTGCAGGAGCAAAATCGTAAATCATCAGGAGAAAACCTATGATGAAGAGAATCAGACCAAACACAAGTGTGAATTTCCAGTATCTCAATACCCGCCTGCGTTTAAAAGTCATTATTCCTGTGAGTAAAATGAATACTGAAATCGTCATGATGATGAAGCCAAAAGCTTCGCCCATCGAAAACAAAAAGCTGGCGACTGGATACATATCGCGTATCTCAGCGGCAACATTTGTCAGCACCGCTCCAAACCGCTCTGCTCGCAGGAGAAAAATCCCCAACAAAATACCGAATATTGATCCCAATATAGTCAATATTGATCCGATAGCAATAGAAGTGGAACCCTTTGTCCTTTGCATGCTTTGCTCCTTATTCAAGCCTTTGGTATAGGCAAGTTACAGGTCATTGCAACTATCTTGATAAGCGTTAATCAGCAGATAAATGCTGATTATGGTGGGTGATTACTTTAATTGACTTTATGCTTATTGATCCTCTTGCGAAGCTGTCCCCTGCTGCGGCTGTTCATTTTGCTCCTGTGGCTGGTATTGTGGTTGTGCCTGATACTGCGGCTGATGCTGTGGCTGAGGCTGTGGCTGTGGCTGAGGATATTGCTGCTGTTGTTGCTGTCCATACGGTGGTTGAGACTGATGTGGAGGTTGCTGGTATTGCTGACCTGCTTGTGGGTACTGTTGTTGCTGACCATATTGTGGTTGCTGGTATTGCTGCTGCGGGTATTGCTGTTGCCCGTAGGGAGGATACTGCTGTTGCCCGTAGGGTGGGTATTGCTGACCTGCGGAATACATGGCATTTAGTTCCTGTTCCGACATTCCGCTTTTCTGCTGCATATTCAAGATAGCTCCGACCAGGATCAGCAGCGGCGCAACAAGAGAAACAACACTATAACCCGAGAAGCTGGAGATTAGTGAGATCACTCCAAATATCGTAAATATTATTCCAATCACAAGTGGGAAAGTTGCACGTCTAAGATCCTGTCTGCGTTTGAAAGTCATGACTCCCAAGATCAGAACCAAAATCGATAGTAATATGAATATAATTCCAATAATGGTAAATGCCGCACCGGCGCTATTGGCCAGCCATAATTCCGGGAAGCCCGGGAGCTCTCCGAATTCAGCACTTGAAAACACGCTCCAAAACCAGCTCCCTGCTACAGTAATAATGATTCCTGCTAAAATTCCTAATATTGAACCGATTATCGTCAAGACCGAGCCAACGGCAATGGGCACACTACCTTTTGCTTTTTGCATTTTAACACCTCCTTTATGTTCCTTGCATTTACGTTTTGCAACGCTGGTTAGAGTATACGGTAAAACATCAAGCTATTAAAGCATTTATTAAAAGATACGAAGAGTGTTTCCGCATTACAAAGCAGCTCGTGATAATAATTCCTGCTTTAATAATCTTGTAAAAATCAATAAATGCTGTATTCAATACAATCAGACGCCTGTCCGTTGTTTGCTGATAACGTAACTCTTTGTCGAAAGAGAGATAAGCAAAGGTTCTTTCAGTTCAATATTCTGACAGTAGCACATTACTGAAAGAGGTTAAAATGCTCCCCAAAATTCTCGTTCATGACCTCGATAAAAGTCAGGAAAACCGTATATATGAGCAATTAGAAAGACGTGCAGCCGGCAGATACGAGGTTCATCAATTGGCGGAAGAGAGTACGGTTGTCGAATTTGATCTGATCATCTGTCCGGAATGTAAGGCTTCCTTTTGTCAAAATATCAGTTCTGAAGCCACCATTTTGACTTGGGAAAGAGAATTTGCCTCACCGCTAACAGTTACAGAAATCCATCACAAGATTGAGGGTTATCTGGATACTTGGCTGCAACGGCAAAGATCTTTGTCCACAGGTAAAAAAGCTAGCATGGCTCTCATATTTTGTTTTGATCCAGCCTTAAAAGAACGCTGGGTTTCTCATTATTTGACAGCCCTGCTAAATCAAGGGCTGGTTGTGATTTATCTTCCGGTTATGCCTTTGTATCGAGTTCCTAACCTGGAAGAAAAATTAATCGGCCCTAAACTGACGGACCTGTTGATATCACTTGATCAGTCGGAAAAGGATTTCTCTAAAGATATCGGTCATTATCTTTTTATGCACGATCTTGGATATATGACTTTCCGTCTATCCTCCATGTCCGACGACATGATTAGCTGTCCTCCTCACCTATTGCGCAAGTTACTTCTTGCGGTAAGAGAATACATCAACCTGTTGCCTGATCAGGTCATAGTGATTATTGATTGCGAAAGCATTTGTCTTGATACGGCAATAAGACTTACACAATTATGTGACATCTTATATGCAGATGCAGCGACCGCTGAGACAGGAGCAGGTGCAGTTGCCAGGCGTGAACTGGCAAGATATCTGGCTGCTTTGCCTTCATCGGTAGACTTCAGAGTGTTAAATGAGGTGAAGTTATGATACTCACCAGAGCTCTGAAAAAACAACTTATCGGACAGATACTTCAAGAATCTCCTCACGCAGATCAGATGACTCCTGATGAATTGCGCGGGCTGATAGCTCTCATTGTTAATCGTTTTAACTTTAGACAGCCATTATCCTTTTCAGATCGAAGAAAACTTATCAAGGATATTTTCAATTCCATGCGTGGATGGGATATTTTGCAGGAATTGGTTGATGACGAAATGATCACGGAGATTATGGTTAATGGTCCTAACTGTATATATTACGAAAAAAACGGCATGCTCTATCGGTCCGAATTGTTCTTTGAGGATATTGAGCATCTGACAAGTGTAATTTCTCGTTACTTCGGGCGTGCAAACAGACTGATTAATGAACAAAAGCCGATACGTGATATGCACTTGAAAGATGGTTCCAGAATCCACGCAGTATTACCGCCAATAGCGCCTGATGGGCCGATTCTGACAATTAGGCGCTTTACCGGAATTATTCCTGCAATGTCAGCGCTGGTTGAAAACAAGACTCTCAGTCAAAAAGCGGCTGAATGGCTGGAGGAAAGAGTCAGAGCTAAGAGCAATATTTTCATATCAGGCGGGACCGGAACAGGTAAGACTACTTTTCTAAATGCATTGTCTGCCTTTATTCCACCCTCAGAACGAGTTGTCACTATAGAAGATTCCTGTGAATTACAGCTGTCTCAAGATAACTTGGTGCGTCTGGAAGCCAGACTGCCCGGACCGGACAATCAAGGCGCAATATCCCTGACTGATCTGATCAGATCATCACTGCGGCTCAGACCTGACAGGATAATTGTAGGTGAGGTGAGAGGAGATGAGACTTATGACATGATTCAGGCTATGCAGACCGGACATCCCGGATCTATGTGCACGGGTCATGGCAATAATCCGGAAGAAATGCTGGAAAGGCTTTGTCTCCTTTTGCTCACTGCGTCACAGCTTCCCTGGGAAGCATGCCGGCGCATGGTTGCTTCTGCACTTGACACTATGGTCCATCTTACCCGGACTAAAAAAGGACAACGTATAGTTGAACGCATCCTGACTATTGAAGCTTACGAAGAGGGCAAGTTTATTCTGCGAGATCGTTTTGAGTATAAATCAACTCAAATGAGTCTTATGGAAATAGTTTAGAACTGATAAACGAGGGTTAAAATGAAAAAATCTTATGCTTTTTCGAAGACTGTTTCCTCAGTACTTGCAGCCGGGGTGTTCTCCTGGGTCACTTCAGCAATTTTCCTTACTGATCTAAGACTCAGACTAATATCTGCGGGCATTGGTTCGATTATGCTCAGCAAAGCGATTAACGAAGTTCTCTTGTCCAGATCGGAGCAATTAAAGCTTAAAGAAGTTGAACAATTTTTAGGCTATCTCTCAGGTCAGGCTGCATCCGGTTACACGCTGGAGAGGTCATTTCTTGATGCAGCCGGCGCACTCAAGGAACAACTGGGCCTGCGCAGTAAACTTGTGCGCCTGTTAGTGAGGCTGAGACAACAAATTCACTCTCAGGTAGAACTCCCTGCTGCACTAAATCAGCTGGCGGAGGCATACTCCTGTTCGCGGCTTAGTATGGATCTGGCCATTTTGCCTTATCTCAGACAATACGGCGGTCAGATTGATTTTTATTTACGGGAAAGTCATCGTCAGTTATATATGGAAATCGACATGAAAGCTGAAGTAGCGGCTGAGAATAGTCAAAAGACTACAGAAGCGGGCATCATGGGGGTTTTACCTTTTTTGTTCGGGATCATCCTTTTCAGACAGTATTTGGGCTCAGAAGGAGAACCGGGTTTCTCCTGGCTGCCCGCAGCGGGCACAATTTTTCATATTTTTGCAGTGTTTATTTTGAGCATAACCTTGATTATCATGGCCAGATCAGCTGCAAAGAAAAATCAGGCCTCAATTTCCTATTATGAGACAGGAACTGGGAAACAAGCCAAATTTTCCAGAGCTTCAGCGGTTTATCTGAAATTAATGCCTGCATCTTTCAGTTATCGAATCACAAACTTAATACGCAGGAGCGGTACTGAGCAGGAGACAGCGCAAATCTGGCAGCATTATATCTATAAAAAAGTAATCTATTTAATTTTCGGCATAATCATTTCAATGTTTTTACTGGTGATAAGAGCTCTGCCAATCTGGCTCCTTCCTTTACCAATAATATTTTTTCCTTTACTGCAGGATTTATACCTCTTGAGCCAGGAGCAACAAAGCAAGCAAGTTTATCGCCTTTCTTATCCTCCATTTCTCAATGTTCTGTCCATACTTATGGAGAGCGGCCTGACACTGGAGATTGCTCTGGAATTGTCCATTAAGGCCATAGACAATATCAGCTCGGCACAGCTGATAAAAAATGATCTGCGCCGTGCTCAAAAATCCATCAAAGCCGGAGCGACTGCAGCACAGGCAGTAAAAAGTCTTGCTGATAAATGTCCGCTTCTTGAAATATCTTCCGCTTTGCGCTGCGCAGCCCGATATGATCAGCAGGGTTCTGCGGAATTACTTAATTTGCTTAATATGCAGGCAGCCGCAGGCTGGCAGATTTATCGCAATGGACTGAGGCGACAGTTAGAACAAAAATCACTGCTGCTATTTATCCCGATGGGTCTGGCGCTGCTAAATGTGTTAGCTATAGCCGTGATTCCGGCATTAGCTTCTTTTCAACTGGTGTGGTGAACCACAAAATTAATCTGCGGGCGCAGAGAAAGGAAAAATCGCATGAAGAGACGTATTGGATTCTTACGACCTAAAATGACTTGGACTGATCAGACTAGAAGAAAACTCTATACGCTTAAGAGAGAGAATGGCTTTGGGACAATTGAGGTAGTTATAATAATTGCCGTGATGTTGGCTGTAGTATTTCTCTTCAGGTCAGAGATCAGCAACTTTGCTGCGAGGCTGATTGATCGTGTTTTCAAAGACTCCATCATTGACAGCTTCTAAAGTGAAGAATTATGGAGCAGACAGATAGAAAAAACATAATCATAACTTGTCCTTTATCCAGTGATGTGGACAAAAAGCAGTCTTTCTGTCTGCTCCGTCACAGACCGCGAGCAGTTATGCCTCTATGGATTATTGCAGATGAAAAATCAACTTCAATATCAATTTTGATTGACAGCTACCGGTTAATATCATTGCAGGAATTGAAAGGAAAAATTAAAGCCGGCGATGCCTTGGAATTTTTGTACCTTATTGCTCAGGCGGCATATACGGTATCAGATTATTTGTTAAACGTCGATTTGAGGCTGCTGAGCCCGGAATTGATATTTTTTGAGTCTGCAAAGCTTGAGCAAATAAGAATAGTATCTCTGCCTGTGCCCGAGACGACAGATATTACTGTCAGTATCGATGGACAAGAATATACGCAGCCTGGCGGTAACAATCTGATTCGCTGGCTGGGGGCAGAAAATGCCTGGGCAGAAGAGCTGATCAGGGAACTTAATCGCTTATTTTTAAATATGCGCTGGGCCGAGTTGCTTCAGTATCTGCGTGAATTAATTAATCAGGTTAAGAGTCAGTTGGCTGAAGCTGCAGCCAGAGACTCTATCAGTGAAGTATCGAAAAAGGAACGCAGAAGCAAAATGAAGTTGTTTCAACGAAAGCGCAGTTCAAAAGGTTCTCTTAGTTCAGCGAAGACAAAAATTTGTGAGGGGAAGAAGGGAGACATTATTCAAAAAATGAACGCAAAAAAGCAGAAAAGCAAAAAGAATACTAAATCAAAGTCCAGAAATTCTGTTAAGACTAAGCTGCGAAGCTGGGGAGATTGGCTGGGAATCACTACTGCTGAAAAGAGACAGTCAGAATTAATTGATCTTGAACCAACAGAAAATTTGCCTAATCGCATGCCCAATTATCGCCTTGCCATGCTAAGTGAAGGATTACCCGGAACTAAGGCAGAAGACGAAGGGCAGAAGGCATTTATTCTGGTTGATGAGTTTATTATCGGACGCGACACAAATAAGTCAGATCTGCTCTTGGATTCAGCGGCTGTCGGCAGAAGACACGCTCGCATAATCCGCCGGGGTGAGAACTTTTTTATTGAAGACTTGGGCTCAATCAACAATACTCTAATGGATGGAAAGCGCATAGAGAAATATCGCGAGGTCCTGTTACCGGATCGCTGCAGACTGACCTTTGCTGACAGATCCTTTTACTTCTCCACTGACAGCAGCTGATTTAGTTCAGGCAAGTGTAAGTCAGCCGAAGAAATTAAGAGTTTTCTATCTCTTTGAGGCTGTCGACACGAGTTTTATGTCTGCCGCCTTCAAAGTCAGCCTTTAAAAAGGCATCAACAATTGTAATAGCATAAGGAGCTGCTACAACTCTGCCGCCTAAAGCTAACATGTTGGCATTATTGTGTTTTCTGGCCACTTCTGCCATATAGCAGTTTGTACATAGCGCAGCTCTGATTCCATGATGTTTATTAGCAGCGATAGATATTCCGATTCCGGTACCGCAGATGATAATTCCCAGATCTGCTCTCTCAGCTAATACTTCTTCAGCCGCTAAATGTCCGTAGTCCACATACGAAACAGAATCTGTGCCATGACCGCCTATGTCAATGACTGTATAGTTATTTCTTTCTAAGTGTTCCTTAATCTTCATTTTCAGTTCATATCCGGCATGATCATTTCCTAATACAATTTTCATATCCAACTCTCTTTCCGTATTTAAATTAATACTTGACAACTAGTATATATTATGCTGATACGTCCGTGGAAGAGCGTGGCACCTCGATGTTTTGGGACTTATAATCGAACATAATGGCGAGATGCGGCAATTCACAATCCTGCGAACAATGTTAATAATGTGGATAACTATGTGTATAACTTATAGGACAAGCTCTTTAGCGTTTTGGCCGGTTATACTCCTTGAAATATCAATGTTTTCACTTTTTGTACACAATCTCGCCAAAACAGTTCCACTTTTTAATATTCTTAAAGAACCTTGATATTCTCGACTTCCGGCAATAACAAAAAACACTTGAAAATAATATGTCCGCTTCCTACGGACAGCTCGCTTGGTCATCATGACAACCTGAGGATATTCCTTTGCCTGTTTCTTATGATCGGACCTCGCTCTCCAATCTCTCCCGGGCAGAGGTTCTGAAATATTGATAGAGCTGACATGGAATCATACCATTGTATAGTTTCCGCCTCTTATCTGCTTTGAACCCGACTTCTTCTTCGAAGTCACTATCTGCTGTAATTACACCCAGGCGCAAACCTTTTTTATTCATACCTGTAAGTTTGTCGATGACCAGCATACCCAGAGCGCGATTGATAATTGAAGATTCATCCGGTGACGCCATGCGCTCTCCATAAGGAGGATTTGCAACAACCAGTGCTCGCGGCGACAGCGCGACAATATCTTCATAGCTGATTTGCATCAGGTCTGCCTGCTTGAAATCTATCAACCCCTCAACTCCGGCTCGCCGGGCGTTACTCTTAGCGTCTTCAATACTTTGCGCTGATAGATCTGAGCCGAAAAAGACTTTATCTTTGCCGGAGATTTGCTTCCTTTTTGACTCAGCATAATCACGTTCTTGCTTAAAAGCTTTAGCTCCTGCTAAACCGAGGTTTTCTCCGCTGAAGTGTCTCATTAATCCGGGAGCCAGGCCTGAGAGCATCATTGCTCCTTCAATCAGAAACGTTCCTGATCCACAGACGGGGTCAAACAAGATCTCACCTTGTTTCTGGTTGCGAAGAAAGAATAAGTAATCCAAAATTGCCGCTGCCAATGTTTCTCTGATTGGAGCCATGTGGGTCAGCGGACGATAACCCCTCTTGTGCAAACCTTCTCCGGAGGTATCAAGTGAAAAGGAAATTTTGTCCTTGACAGCGGCGAAGCGGATATTGAGTTCGCCTTTATTTTTATCCTCGACGATGTGACTGCCGGGAATAAGTTTGCGAGCCTGTGTCAATCTGTCAACTATGGCTTTTTTGATGATAGATTGCATCGACGGTACACCGTAAAGTTTTGACTTGAGAGAATACCCGGTGACTGTAATGGCATAATCCCGATCAAGCCAGTCTTCCCAGGGCAGCTCCCGCGTGAAGTCATATAGAGCGTCAAAATTGTCTGCATCAAAAGATGCCAGACCGATCAGAACACGTTCGGGGGTCCGGCAATTATAGTTGCAACGAGCTGCAAGAATTGAAATTTCTTTCTCCTCTTTGGGAATGAAGGACACCTGTCCGTCAGTTACGACCGTTTCACCTTCAGGCAGATCCAGTTGCTCGAGTTCCTTAACGGTGGCAGCTTCGACGCCAAATAAAGTTGGCAGAACTATCTGTTTCCTGTAATCGATTTGCTTAGCCAAATTTTCCTCCCTGCCTTGTGACAGATATCCTTCCTGTCACACATATTTCTTATACCATGGTTTACCATATTGTTTCGTATTATATGTTATTAAGTGCTCTGTTGCGGTTAAAAGCTAAGTGAAACAGCTGTTTGCCCTGCATGCTCAATTGACATCGCAGTAAGCCTAAAATAGAATGTCTACACGATGTGATGCGTTCGAATATGGTCGGCGTTCGTATATGTTCCTGTAGCTCAGCCGGATAGAGCATTCGCCTCCTAAGCGAAAGGCCCCGGGTTCGAATCCCGGCGGGAACACCATAATGCTTTGACTGTTTAGATGTCAGAGCCAGAGAAGCCCGCAGTTGCGGGCTTTTTCATATCTTTTAAGTTGTATTTTTACTTTTCTCATACCGTAGATGTCAAACCCGCTTTCCGGACGCTTTGAGTTTTTCCCACAAACCCTTAGGCCTCGGACGTTTCCAGGCACTCACCGTTTCAACCAAATAACAATCGGCAACATAAGCCGTCATCAGATTTCATTATGAAAACCCGATGACGGCTTTTGCATTTCATTAAGAAGGAGTTGATGCCATGAGCGAACACAGCCCACCCTTTACCCCGGATGAGTTGGACATCGCACGGCAGACCGACCTGCCCGATCTTTTCGCTTCTCTCGGCTACCAGGTAAAGCCAAAAGGCAATTATCACACCCTCACCGATATGCCCCATATTATGATTAAGCGTCGCTCAAGCTACTACGATAATTACACCCGCGCTTGGGGCGATGCGACCACATTTCTGCAAGCACATCACAACATGGATTTCAAACAGGCTGTACATTACTTGCTGGAATATAATGGCCATAAGCACAAACAGTCAAAGCTAACGCCGCCACGCGTTTCCCCTCCGCCTCAAGAAGTAAAGTCTCCTGCTGAATTTATCCTACCCGATGTCCATATAAATCATCGCCGCGTATTTGCCTATCTCATCAAAAGAGGAATCTCACGGAATGTAATCGCCGATTTCATCCGAAACGGCCTGCTGTATGAAAGCGCCGACTATCACAACGCGGTGTTTGTTGGGGTGAATGCTAAAGGTAAAGCCGTTAACGCATATATGCGCGGCACCTACAATCAAAACGGCAACGGCTTCAAAGGCGACGTCCCAGGCGGAGATAAAAATAACGCTTTCCGGCTGCCCACTGATTCGGTCAATGATACAGTATTCTGTTTTGAAGGACCCATCGATCTCATGGCATATATCTCGCTTCACGGCGAACCCGAAACCAATGCTGTTGCCCAGGCGTATGTGCGGCCGTAGGCTCGCCGCCGCTTGATGTTTGCGGGGGACTTTCACTGATCGCAGAAGAGGGGGCGGCATATCCCTCCATTTGATTGCAAGCCGCAAGCGCGCACACGCATACTATTGCCGTAAGTGCCGCAAAAACAGATCGCACTTTATTCCTCATAGCCACATCACCCCGCCAAAATTTCCAGACGCCCATCTCAGCGCCGCCTTATCCATTTCGTTGTACGTTGATTGTACCGGTGTTTCCGCACATCGCCATATCCGTGCCGCCTGTGTTAAAGGCACTGCCGGCTGCGCGAATGATAAAAAAATAGGCATAAGGGATTCAGCGCGAACCCCTCATGCCTACCGCAGCTTTACGCCTCTACCATTCTTTTTTTGTTCTGGAACGCGCCGATCAGGTATAATACCGGCAGTACCAGCCCGAGTATCAAGTTCACCGCGCTGAAGCTTCCGCCGCCCGCCGCGGTCAACACATTGCCCAGCACCGAAAACACTGCCGCCAGAATACCAAACACGATACAAACGGTGGCCTTTTCCGGCTTTGCCGCGTTGGCCACGCCCAAGATGCCCGCAACCAGGCTGACAATCGCGCCTAGCAATGCGAGGATGGCCGCAAATGTGAGCAAACCCAATGCCGCCTCCTCTGCTCCCAATGCAGCAACTATCAGACCTACGCCCAGCACAGCAATAATACCGAGAATAATACTGATTCCCCCACCGATGATCATGAGAATGCCCGTCACCTTGAGAAGCCCGTTACTTTTTCTTTCCATCTTGATCCCCTCCAAAAATATTTATTTATGGTCTAACGCGAAATCATTTCGCGACTATCCATCATTGCGTACATTAGAACATGGTTGATATACGTTAAAGCGTTTACACTTTTATCCTTGCATGGCCCCGCCGCAATATTCACAGCGCCCGCTGGCATCAGGGGTGGTCGTGGCCCCGCACAGCGGGCAGGTCTGCGCCACCTTGGGCGCATTGGCGGCGGCTACGCTTTCGCGCACCTGCTGCCGGACTTGTGTCAGCGCCTGCTTGATTTCCTCTCCGAGCGCTTCGCATTCCCGGTATTCCACACTTCTTCGTCCGACATCTGCTCCGCCTTGCATCCAAACACGGCCGGCCGGAGGCTCAATTTCAATCGTGCTGCTGTTGAGACGGAAACGAATCTCATCGAACCACGGACTGTTGACGTGGATGAGCGCCATATAAACCAGCGCAAAAAGCTGATGCTCTCGTCCATCTGCAGAT
>ENA-UOOM01000196-UOOM01000196.1-fermentation-metagenome-genome-assembly--contig:-NODE-196-length-75326-cov-65.150257_pt1 | contig 75326 bp, 65 predicted proteins | sample MGYA00245781_ERZ724031 | MGnify/ENA primary metagenome ERZ724031 (study PRJEB28704, sample SAMN03018317) | fermentation metagenome | biome: anthropogenic terrestrial biome; feature: soil; material...
CTGCCGAGCAGGCCGAAGACGACAAGGCGCCTGCGACTGCTGTGGCCGTCTCGGCTGCTGCGACAGGCGTGACGGCAGCCACGACGTCCTCTGCAACCCCATCGGCAGCTCCTAAGCAGGCTGCTACGGCTGCAGCGCCCCTCTCGGCAACACCAGCCTCAGCAACGTCGGGGTCGCAAGCAGAGGCCTCCCCACTGGCGACCACCGCAACAGCCAGCCAAGAAAAGGTGCGCAACACGCATCCAAGCACCACAGAAGCAAGCGAGGCCGCACAGATGGAAAAGAGCGTGAGGCTCACGGCCCCAAGCCCTGCGCTGGTGCCGCGCAACAGCAAGTATTCTCACTTCGACTACGACGACTTCGTCAAGCGCTTGCTTGGCACTGGCGACCCCATCGCCGAGCTCAAGCTGATCGCACAAGACATCACGCAGCGTGAGCAGGCGTGGACAGGCACTGGCCACTGGAAGGGCGGGCGTGCCCAAGCCGAGCGCAGCCGCTTAGCGGCGCTTGCCTTAGGAGAAGAGGACATTCCCGTCGTCAAGGCTGACGAGCCCGACCCTAAGCAGATACCGATCCCCTCGGGCGTCGAGCTCTTCCTCGCGCACCAGCTGCAAGACGCAGGCCTTTTCGACAAGGACGTCGAGCTGCCGCGCATGCACGCCGTGCGGCCCCACTCCTCGGGCATGCTCTATCTGCGCGTCGAGCAGGAGCAGGTCGCCTATGGCGCGATGCTCAACGTGCTCCGTATCGAGGCCACGCTGAATGCCGTGCGCTTCGTCTCACGCTACTTTGACGACCTTGACAAGGTGAGCGAGGAGGACTGCTGCTCGCTGCAGCAAAGGATCACCTCCTCGATCGTTGCTCAGGCTGCTCCCATCGACCAGCCATACGAGTCTAAAGATGACGGCGACCCCGACGGCGAGTGGGCCGTGCGCCATGACATCTCCGAGAGCATCGAAAGCTTCCAGCTGCCATTCAGACTCGTCGCCTCCTTCCGCACCAACGTAGTCGACGGCAATGTGGCAATCGAGGTCACGCTCACCCCAGCAGATGTCTTCCCCAACACCGTCTACGTGCCGTACGTCGGCCTCACAAAGAGCAGCAAGCAGATGCGTCGGGAAGCGGCCTCCGCCTACGGGCTGCGCCTCGCTCTACTTCTTGCCGCGGCCGCGTTTCGTACCTCAAAGCGCATTCAGCATGTATGGGTAGCCGGCGTTCTCGACACTGCAACACGCCACAGCTGCTACTACTCGATAGACTTCGACCGTTGGCGCTTTTCGAAGATCGAACTCGAACATGTCGACGACCTCCAAAGCACACTGCACTCCTTTTGCCCCACAATGCGCATAGAGGACGGTTTTCTGCGCCCCGTTGCCCAGACGTTCTCTCTTTCTGAGGAACGCTTCTGCCCGCATCGTCGCTTTGAGAGCGTATCCCTGTCGACGCGGCGCCTCGCCAAACCCTTTGCCAAGGCACTCGGGACTAATCATGTCAGTGGCCTTGCCATCAACGAGGCCGACAAGCGAGAGGCCCTTGCGGACGACATCATCCGCAACCTCGCCAGCCCCTCTGACAAGGAGGCGACGACCCGTGACGTCCACGCCATCCTCACGATAGCCGGCGACGACCCCGATCCCAACGTTCGCAGCGCCGCCGAGCGTACGGCTGAGAAACTGGTCCGTGGCACCATCAGCGACGATCCCCTTGCGGTTGCGGAGGAGTTTGTCTCAGGCGACGTGCTGTCGCGCGCGACCGTACGCGCCCAAGAGGCGCTTGCGGCCCACGATGCAACCACGGCGATCCGCCTGCTCGACGAGGCGCTGGCCACAGCAGACTCCAAAGAGCACTACGCCGACAGCAGCCACATCGTATGGCGCTACTTCGCGACCTTCGTCGACCGAGCGCTCTACAACCGTCTGGACATGGACGACGGGCGTACGGTCATGCTCGTGCCGCGCAGCTACTTTAACGCGCATCTCCTGGACTCCATCGCCCTGATCTCCGCCAATCGGGTGGCCCAAGCGGCTGACCACGCGCGACTGCTCGTGCGCATCGCGCCGCTCGACACGCGCTCACGCCTGCAGCTCGTGCGCTGCCTTGAGAACATGGGCAAGGACGACGACGCCATAGCCGAACTCAAGCTTCTGCTTGAAGTCGCCCATGACCCGCAGAGCATCGGCACGGCCTACTACCGCATGGCCTTCTTCCAGTGGAAGTCAGGCAACTACCTTGCGGCGCAGGCATGCTACGCCCTCGCGATGCGCTTCTTGCCGGGCTCTGCCCCCACCGTGGCCATAGAGATGGCGACGCTGTCAATGCAGGGAAACGCGCAGGGTGCCGCCGAGCTGCAGCGCAACCTCAGCGCGCATGAGATCTCCGCAACCCTGCAGTCCTACGGCATACCCGAGGCGCCCACCGAGCGCATAGCGCGCGCGTTCTTCGAGTGCGCGCGGGCCTCCCTTGACGCCGAGATCTTCCCCGTGGCGCGCATGTTCATGTCGACGCTTGCCGCGTTCGCCCCAGACGACGTGACGGTCGGTGTGATGCGCTCCCTCGAAGACGGGCCTGGCACGCCCCTAATCCATTCGTAGGACGAAGCCGTGGGGCGACGTCCTGAGAAAAGACCTGAGAAGAAGGGCACCTTCTTCCTGCCGAAGGGTCTTCTTTCCCTATGCTCTCGTCGTGTGCTCCCCGCTTGGCCTCAGCTTGCTGAGGCAGCTGAGGTGGGAAGGAGTATGTCCGTCCACGCCCTCAATAACACGTCAGAGGTACTGCGCAGCTCAACCTCGTCCTGGTCGGGGTCATCGCTGGCCACTCCACAGGCCAGCATGCCAGCTCGCTTGGCCGAGCGAAGCCCTACTGCGAGATCCTCAAAGACGATGCACCGCGCGGGCCTGGCCCCCAGGCGCCAGGCCGCTTCCAGATAGATATCCGGAGAGTCCTTAGGACGCGCGACCTCACAGCCATAGACGCAGGCGTCAAAAAGGGCATCGACGTCGATGTGCTGGCAGGCCTTGAGCACGTCAGGATCGTTGATCGTCGCAAGCGCGCAGGGTATGCCGCGCGACCTCAGGGCCTCGAGATAGTCGCGCACGCCAGGGCGCAGCGTGACCTGCAACTCGTAGAGCGCCCTGCCCATGCGGTTCCACTCATTGCAGATGTCCTCGACGCTTTCGTCCAGGTGGTAGGTCTCGATCGTGTAGCGGGCTCCCGCCTCAAATCCAAGCATGGAAAGGACACGCTGGTATTCAGCCGTGACCTCGATGCCACGAGCGCCAAGGAAGGCGCGATCAACCTTGTTCCATACGTCGTTTGTGAAGGAGATGGTCCCATCGAAATCAAATATCGCGGCATCGAATGCGGGAGGCCATAGCAGCGAGAGAGCATGCAACGCCCTGCGGCGCGTATCGCCGCCCGAAGCGTCTCCTGGCAACCTGCCTCCTGACGCAGCCAAAGGGGCCTACAGCTCAAGCCGCATGAGCCGAGCAATCGAGACGATGTAGATCTTCAGGGCGCGGCGCAAAGACTCCTCGGAGATCGCCTCGTCGGGACCATGCTCGATGCCGACCCATGCTGGCACCACGTCCGCTGGGTCATGGGGCCCAAAAGCGGCCGCGCGACGGAAGCGACGGGCATAGGTGCCGCCGCCTATGGTAACGGTCTTGCCGGGGCGGCCTGAATACTCCTCGTAGGTCTTCAGCAGGCACGCTATCTCGGGGAGCGCAGGATCCACGTAAAAGGGCTTGTCGATGGTCGACAGCGCAAATGAGCAGCTGTAACGCTCGCCAAACGCTGCAAGCGCAGCCGCAAGGCTCTCGCCGGTCGTTGCCGTGGGAAAGCGGCTGTCAACGGTCTGCTCGAAGTGGTGGCCTTGCTTGTGCACGGTGCCGCCAATCAAGGTAAGCGGCCCGAACTTCTCATCTGCGCAGGCCACGCCCACCAAAGAACCGTCGCTAGCCTTGAGAAGCTGCTGCTCCATCTCGAGGAACGCCCGCTCCTGCGCCGAGCACAGCTCATTGTGCAAAAGGTACTCGACCAAAATGCCGATTGCGTTGACGGTACCTGCAGGAAGGGAGGCATGGCCGCCCTTGCCATGCGCCACAAGCCGTACGCGGCCTGATCCCAGGTCCTCGCGGTCCACATGCGGATCCGCGGGCAGCCCAGAGACAGCGGCCTCAACCGTCGCTGAAGCCTCTCCCGGCACCGCATTGCTGACGGTGCCTCCGTCAAGGGCCACGATGCGTCCGCTGTCGTCGATATTCTGTGAGCGAAACTCCCCGGTAAGGTGACCCTTCTCGCCACAGATCAGCGGGAAGTCCGCATCCGGGGAGAAGCAAAACGCCGGCTCGGGAAAATGGGCAAGGTACCAGTCGAGGTCGCTCATGCCCGTCTCCTCGTTGTTGCCAACGATGCAGCGCAGCGTATAGGGCAGCCGCGTGCCGCCACGCTTGACATGGCGCACGAAGAAGTGAGCCGCGTAGAGGGACAGCACAAACGGCCCCTTGTCGTCAAGCACGCCTCGACCGACGAGAAAGCCATCCCTGCGCGTCACGTCGAAAGGGTCGGAGTGCCAGCCAAGGCCCTCGGGCACGACGTCGGTATGTGCGATGGTCGCAACCTGCTTGCTGCTGTCTCCAGGCAGGTCAGCATAGCCGATGTATCCCTCGCAATCATGGGCCTCCAGGCCAAGCCGACCTGCGAGGGCCAAGGCAGCGGAGAGAGCCTCATGGGAGGCTGGCCCCCACGGCATGCCCGGCGCGGCCTTACCTCTATCTTCCACGGAGCGTATCTTCACGAGGCTGCGGATGTCCTCGACAACGTCTTCCCACACCTCGTCGACGTAGGCATCGACGTCTGCCTTAAGCAGGCTGTCTGCCTCATCGTCACGTCGCTGCTGAACCATATGCGTTCCTTCCATACAAGGAAGCCCGCACACAGCGGGCCTCTTGTTACCTAAAAAGTGCTGCTGCCATGAGACGCTGACCTAGATCTTACTCATCTCGGCGCTCACGTTGTAGTACCACTCCTGCCAGTTGGGAGGGCAGTACTTCTGCGCGGCTTGGATGGAGATCGTATATCCATAGCCAGCGGCAAGGCCTGCCACATGAGCATTGATGGCCTCGTCCCAGCTTGACCAGCCGGAGCCGCCCCAGCCCCAGGCGTTGTAAGAGGCGAAGCAGTATGAGCCCTTGCCGCTCTCCTCGCAAGCGATAGCCGGCGACCAGCGCGGGTCGACGCCATAGGTGAGCGCCGCCTGGGCAAACGTATGCCCATAGCCCGCCAGTGGCGATCCGACTAGATAGGCGTCGATTCGCGCGGCCCAAGCATCTACAGAGTCATTGCTACTCGTGTCAAAACTCACAGTCGCAGTACCTGCGCTTGCCGAGGTAGTCTCGACGGTTGCAGTATTACCACTCGCATTGGTATATGTCTGGCCAGCCTTGGCCTGCGCCTGCGCGAGGGCGGCCTCAGCGTCCTGCTTTTCTGCGGCCGCCTGCTCGGCAGCGCGCTGCTGCACCTCCGCTTGCGACGCCTTGGCCTTCTCGAGAGCTGCTTGCGCATCCTGCTCGGCTTCCTGGGACTCGCTTTGCTCCTTCTCAAGCTCTTCTTTCGTGTCCTGCAGATCGTCTTCCATAGCCACAAGACGCGCTACCTCGTCGTTATTCTTGTCCGTGATCACGTTGAGGTACTGCAGCGTAGTGATTAGGGAGTTGAAATCTTCAGATGAGAGTATCAGCTCCACTATGCCGCCACTGGACTGCCTTATCTTATAGAGCGTGCGAATGGAGCTTGCGGACTTCTCCCGCTGGGCCGGAAGCTGGGCCTCAATCTCATCGATGTGAGCTTGGTTTTCGGCAACCTGCGACTGAATGTCATTGAGCTTTTGCTCGGCGGCCTGGTAGGCCTCGCTCGTCTGTTGAACCTCCTGCGCCGCCGCCGCAAGATCATCGTCAGTATCTGCAAATGCGACGCATGGCGCCATGAGAGCAGATGCTGCAAGCAAGACAGCGCCGCAAACAGCAACAACGCAGGCACGTTTCAGAGAAGATCCACGATGGCCGGTTCCACTTCGCACGGGAGTATCCCTTCGTCTGCCAACAGATGCCACCGCGGCCAATGCATCCACGGCAAAATCGGTCTTTTCACTATAAGCTAAGCTTTCTTGCAAAGTTGTCTGCCTGTACAAACCTCATCAAGATGGCACATGCCTTGATATGGGCTCCCCCACAGGCCCCTTTTTGGGCCCTTGGGGAGCTTCGGACCCCCACGCAGCCACACTTCAGCTTAGGCCCTGCCATGCAATCCAAACCCTGCAGGCCAAGCTTCAAAATCCGAATCTGACATGACCTAGGGCCAGCACCTGGACCCAATATATTTGAGCCCAACATATAACCCAACATATAAAAAGGGGAGCCTCATTTGAGAGACTCCCCTTTCAGCTCTATTCGGAGTACCTATGGCTGCAGGATACTAGATCTTGCGAACGTTGGACGCCTGGAGCTTTCCATTTTGACCGGTCGTGATGTCGAACTCGACCGCTTGACCCTCGTCAAGAGTCTTGAACCCGTCCATCTGGATCTCGCTGTAATGGACAAACAGATCGTCGCCATCTTCACGAGAGATGAAGCCGTAACCCTTGTCAGGGTTAAACCACTTTACAGTACCTTGAGCCATGACGTGCCTTTCCTTCGTGTGCCACCCGGGCACAAACGCTGCGCTTGCGCGCGATACCGTGCCATGCGACCTTGTTCGCGTAGCACAAAAGATATAGTACCCCAAAATGAGCGCGTGGCACCACTTTTTCCATTCACGGAAAAAAATACACGTTGGGGGTAGACTATGCGCGACAACATCCGCCGCGCACATGCTGCCTGTTCCCAAAAGTGGCCCAAAGCAACGGCGGCAAAGACCAAAGGAGAAGCTATGCCCTGCACGACCCTTCTTGTCGGTAAAAACGCAAGCTATGACGGGTCAACCATCATCGCACGAAACGAGGACTCCGCCAACGGCCAATGGTGTCCCAAGAAGTTCGTCGTCGTAGCCCCGCAAGATCAGCCGCGCCACTATCGCTCCGTAATAAGCCATGTGGAAGTTGACCTGCCTGATTGCCCCCAGCGCTATACGGCCATGCCCGAGGCGGTCAGCGGACACGGAATCTGGGCTGCGGCCGGCGTCAACGAGTCCAACGTCGCCATGACCGCGACGGAGACGATCACCTCAAACGAGCGCGTCTTGGGCGCCGACCCGTTGGTGAGGCTAAGCGCTGCGCCAGCCACAGGCGACGACGCTGGCCAAGGCGAGCAGTCAGGCGGCATTGGAGAAGAGGATATCGTCACGCTGGTGCTGCCATACATACACAACGCACGCGAGGGCGTGCTCAGGCTCGGCACGCTGCTTGAGCGCTTCGGCACCTACGAAATGAACGGGATCGCCTTCTCCGACGAAAACGAGATCTGGTGGCTTGAGACCGTGGGAGGGCATCATTGGATCGCTAGGCGGGTGCCTGATGACGCCTATGTCACCATGCCCAACCAACTCGGCATTGACTCCTTCGACTTGAAAGACGCCCTTAATACCGGCGTCGAGTGCCTTGCCAGCAGCGACCTGTATGACTTCATTGAGGATAACCATCTGGACGTGTCGGCGGCCGGCAAGTTCAACCCACGCGAGGCATTCGGCTCCCACACCGACGAGGACCACAAGTACAACACACCGCGTGCCTGGTCAATCCAACGCTGGCTCAACCCACGCAGCTGCCGCTGGGACGGCTCCAGCGCAGACTTCACCCCCGAATCCGATGACATCCCCTGGGCGCGCGTGCCCGAGCGCAAGATCACCATCGAGGACGTAAAATACGCCCTTTCGCTCCACTTCCAAGGCACGACCTTTGACCCTTATGGCCGTGCCACGGCCGGAGCTGACGGACACCAAAGCAGATATCGGCCCATCGGCATCAACCGCACCAGTCATCTCTCCGTGATGCAGCTGCGGCCCTACGCCTCCGAAGCGTGCCGCGCCATCGAGTGGGTAGCCTTTGGATCCAACGTGTTCAACGCCCTCGCGCCCTTCTTCACCAACGTCAACCGCACGCCAGACTATCTCGCCTGCACAACCGCACAGATCAGCACCGACAGCCTCTATTGGCAAAGCCGCCTCATCGCGGCGCTTGCAGACGCCCACTATCACGACTGCATAGGCCTCATCGAGCCCTACCAGCAGCACGTCCCCGCCAAAGGCCACAAGATCATCGCCGATACAGATATGCGCGTGGAAGGCGAGGAGCTTGATGCCGAAGAGGCGACGCCCCTGCTTGAGCTTGCCAACGATCAAGTGGCCAGCATGCTGAAGCAAGAGACTGACAAGTTGCTTGCCGCTGTGCTCGACGAGTCAAGCATGCACATGAAAAATGCCTACGGGCGCTCAGACGCCTAGTCCTACGAGCGTCCAAGCGCCTAGCGCGCATCTGGTCCTTCTTGCGTGCGCCCCTGGTGCTAGGACAAGACGACGCCGCCAGCCCAGCCCCAGCGCGGGGGAACCGTCGTGCCATAGGTGTTAATCCATGTGTCTAGGCCAATCGAGCGAATATAACCTATGTTGTCCATTACAGTGCCGCCGCCGACGTAGATGCCCACATGGCCGTAAATGCGCCCCGCGCTCGTGAGGTTGTGCGTGGAAACCGCGATGATCATGCCCACCTGGAGGTCGCTTTTGCTCGAGCTCGTGCAGTAGCTCGCATACATGTCGCACGCGTTGCCACCAACGTAGCCAACTCCGGCAGCCTGCATGACCTCGGAGACCCACATCGCACAATAGCCTTCGCCAGGCGAAGCCACGGAGTGGCAGGCGTTCACGACGGCCTGCTGCGAGCCTGAGGAGGCCAGCTGCTGGCCGCCGCCCGAAGAGATGCCCCAACTCGAGGAGCTCGCCTCTTCAGCGGCGCGCGCATTGTTGTATGCCACAACCTCGGCGTCGCGCTGGTCAACGAGCTGGGAAACTTGGCTGGAGAGGTTCGAAAACGTCGCTTGCACCTCGTTTTGCTTCGCCTGCAGGTCGGAGAGCTGCTGCTGTTGTTGCTGGTTCAAGGTGTCGAGCTGGGACTTCTGGTCCTCAAACTGGGACTTCTGGTCCTCGAGAGCGGCCTTCTGCTCGTCGAGGGCCTCTTTGGCAGAGCGGACCGCTGCGATCATATTGGCGTCTGACTCGCTAATCTTGTCGAGGTAATAAATATTGGATGTCAGCTCCTCAAAGGAAGTTGAGGAGAGCAGCACCGACAGGAAATCCATGCCACCCGACTTGTAGGCCGCAGAGACGCGCTTGGCGAGCACTGCCTTTTTCGCGTCAAGGTCCTTCTGCTTTTCGTCGATCTGTCCTTGCGCTTCCTCGATTTGCGACTGAAGCGAATCGATTTGCGACTGGGTGTCATCGATTTGCAAGAGCGTGTCAGCCTGCTGCTGGGCAAGGCTCTCGCAGTCGGCAGCTATCTGATCAAGTTGCGACTGGACTTCATTGTACTGCTGTTCCGCGACATCCAGCTGTGACTGCGCATCATCGACGCCAGAATGCGAGGCCGCCAAGGCCCCGGCGGGAGCCACGAGGGCTGAGGCCACCATCGACATGCCAAGTCCTGCAAGCATGTGCAAAGCCGCACGCCGGGTAAGTCCTGCGCCGGCTTTCAGCGGCATGTTCCCTCCTCGCTGCGAAGAGGGCGAGACGGGCGCCTTAGCGCCGCGAGATGTGTGCTCAGTTTCCAAGCGTACCTCCATTATGCTGCATCTGCTTGGTGCTGCGTCAAATCATCTGAGCCGTGCGTACGCAATCAACACGGGATGCGTGAGGCTATACTATCACGCTTGCCGTTTACGGGCTGACATTTCCCCCAAATGCCTATATAGGCTGTAAGCAACCTATATCAGCAATGAGAGGTACCAGACGAGAACCTGGTCGCCGACCAACATCGTAATGATGCAAGCAAGAGCAATAGAGGGGCCAAAGGGAAACGCATGCTCAGGGACGCCAGTAGAGCTATCTCCGACAAGCTCTTCCGCATGAGCGGCAGCGGACTTGACATTGTTGCCGACACCCGCGGCCCCATCTGGCTCAAAACCTATGACCTCCTCTGAACCTATGCCCCCCTTCGCCTGCGCTTTCGCAGGCTTCCTCTGGGACACAAGAGCAAACACGATGCCTAACACACATGCAACGACCAACAGGAAAAGGCAGCGTTGCCAGCCAAAATACAGGCCTGCGACGCCAAAGAGCTTCAGGTCTCCCCCACCCATGCTTGGCTTGCGGAGCACATGGTCCATAATAATTACAATCATGGTGAGCGGTATGACAACCGCAGCGGCACCAATAAGTGACATCTTCAAAAATGGTACCGGATCGACATTGAAAAGCAGCCATTGCCCCCCGATGAACAACAGGCGAATAACAACTGCGGCCACTATGCAACCATTAGGGATCACATAGTCGTCGAGATCAGTCAATGTAGCCACAAACAGCGCGCTCGCAAACCCAAGCATCTCAAGGGTCTCCAATGAGAAGTCGTACCGCATGACAATCAAAAGATAAACCGCAGCACAGGTTATTTCACTGAGGGGGTTGCGCAGGGAAATGCGAGCGCCGCAGTAACGGCAGCAGCCACGAGACGCCAGCCAACTCACGACCGGAACAAGGTCATGAATCGCAAGCACATGCCCACAGCTGTCACAATGGCTGCGCCCATGCACCCAAGACTCGCCACGCACACTTCGCCATGCAAGGCAATTTAGAAAGCTTCCCATGACAAGCCCAAAAATCAAGGTCACACATGTCGTGTAAACCGCTATGCCCGGCGTGGAAAAGAGAAATGCTGGCATATCGCGCCTCCTTTGCTGCCAGTGATTGTACGCTGCCAGCAAATTTATCTGACCCACGAGCATAAAAGTTGCAAAGGCAAATGTCACAAAGACGCATCTGTAGCATGATGGCATTTTTAGAAAATAGAATATTTCTGTGGAAGGAGGTTCTTTGCTAAGACTTTATGTTTTCTTTTGGAGGAAAACGTCGGCCTTTCAAAAGGCCCACGCCCCTCACCACACAAAAAGCCTTCTTCTCAAGACCTCGCGCATCAAGCGTGTTCGACGCCTATCCAGCAGAGAAAAATGATCAGACGCAGCGACGCCACACCAATCCTCTTGCCGATAAGCAAGAGCCCATGCGACGCGATCGAGCGCCGATAGGTTTGCAAGGTCTGAGCCAACGACGGGCAGTATCTGCACTCCTGTCGCTTGAATTTCCCTCAGACGCCGACGATCCAGCTCGGCCTTCCGTATGAAACTTGCACGCCAGGCGTCGACTTGCCCCCATGTTAGGCCTTCTCTAGGTAGCCCCGCCAATGGGTCAAAGTGGAAAGTCGCACTCTCGTATTCAATGCCTGCTAGGCAGTCCTGCCAAAAAAGATCAATCGTGTAATGACCACATGAGGCATACTCAGTCATATCATCAGGGAAATCAAGCCTCGCATTACAAAGTGGGCTGCCAAATCCATAGCCGCCGCAGTCGACAGCTCTACTCAACATAAGCGCTAACCCGGTTTCTGCAGGCGAGGCGGAGCCCTCACACACAAGACAAAGTGCTGCAGACAAGGTTTGACGCCCTTTTTTAGTCAGGCGGGTCTGCTGCATGTACTTGCGAAGAGTAGCGATTGCCATCACAGGCTGAAGCCCATATGAGCAACTGCAAGATCTTGCTTCCTTTTCCAAGGAGGGATATAAAGAATACGTTCCACAAAGTTCCATGATGATTTGGGCAAGATCAATAGCATCAACATCTGATCTGCCTGCTATCTGTATCACAACAAGCTCAGGGCATATTACATAGAGGTCATGGTCAATCGATATGAGGCTACCTGCAGGCAGTTTCAGGCTGAGCAGGCATGTCTTCACAGTCTTTATGTGGATGCGCTTGCTTGCATCAAATACTCCTAGCTCGAGTTTTTCCTCCTGGGAGAAATCACCAAGCCCATGGAATCGAGCAAAGTCAAGTCTTCTTGCAGCCAAAGCACACTCTGGGCTAAAGCCCTCATCTGCAAGGGTAGACTCATGATCCGCGCACTCCCCGGGCAAGCGGCTAGAGGCTGACGAATCGGCAAAGGGCCTTGAAAACGGCTTAATTTGATCGGGCAACACAACACGACGCACCGGCAAAGACGGATTTGGAAGTGGAACGAAACCCTCATAGCAGCCTGGGCATCTCAGCGCACGCAGAATGCGCAACGCGGTGGATCCGGCAATAACATGCATTGTGTTTTTCTCCCTGTACAAAAGGACCAGTAAAAAAGTACCGCAAATTTTTATTCTTTTAAAAAACTATTGATATTTTATCTGCTTACATATATTCTTTATCTAAAATATGCGGTACTTTTCCCATGAAGCTTTGACTGAGCCTTCATTCTAACTGATAAAACTGGAGCAAACAGAGCGCATGATCTTTTGCACTTCTGTGCCACTAAGATTGTTCACTTTTTGCCCAGTTATATCTTTGCAGTTAAACGCCATATTTCGACTTTGGACTAATGGAGTTTCGCGACTAACATGCAGGCAGGCACATAGACGAGCAACGAATAGGCAGGGAATATCCCATCAAGGAGGCTTCAAAGGCCGTATTTTGGCTGAGAATAAGCCGTCTACCTGCGGAAAAAGAAATAGCAGGTAGATGGCTTAAAATACTAAAAGCAGCTAGAACAGCCCTTGAACAAAATGCTTGAAAATACATGCCTCTAGCCATTTGATGATGGCTTTTATCCCAACCTACAGCAGGCGGAGCGAGACCTCCTTGAGCTGACGAAGCGAGACCTCGCCGGGGGCGCCACTCATGAGATCCGAGCCAGAGCTGGTCTTGGGGAACGCCATGACGTCGCGGATGGACTCCGACCCAGTGAGCAGCATGCAAACGCGGTCAAGACCGAGCGCAAAGCCGCCCATCGGAGGTGCGCCGAATTGCAAGGCCTCCATCAGGAAGCCGAACTGCTCCTTTGCGCGCTCTTCGGTGAAGCCGAGTAGCTTCAAGATGCGCATTTGGAGGTCAGCGTTGTGGATACGCATGCCGCCGCCGCCCGCCTCGAAGCCATCCATCACGAAGTCGTAGGTATGCGACCCGACAGAGAGAGGATCGCTTTCGAGACGGTCGATGTCCTGCTCGAAAGGCTGCGTGAAGGGCTGGTGCTCAGATGCATAGCGCTTCGCATCCTCGTCCCAATGGAAGAGCGGGAAGTCAACCACCCACAGGAAGTCATGGCCCTCGCACGGCAGCTTGAGCGCGTCAGCCATGTGGTTGCGCATGCCGCCCAAAATCTCGTCCGCATGCAGCCGGTCGGCGACAGAGAACATCACGAGATCCCCAGGCTCAACTTCCATCTCCACTTTAAGGGCTGCGAGCTCCTCATCAGAGAAGAACTTCACGATCGGGCTGTTCATCGACCCATCAGGGCGAAACGCAATCCACGCGAGGCCCTTGGCCCCGAACGTGGCAGCCACGTCGGCAAGCTTGTCGATCTGGGCACGCGGCCAGCTGCCAGCACCCTTGGCGTTCAACGCCTTGACGTACTGGCCTTCTGTCGCTGCGGCTCCTGCGAATAACTTAAACTTCGATCCCGCAAAGATTGACGTAACGTCGTGCAAATGCATGCCGAAGCGGGTGTCAGGCTTATCAATGCCATAGGTGTCCATCGCATCCCAGTACGAGATCCGCCGCAGCGGAAGCTTCATCTCGACGCCAAGCGCAGCGAACGCGTCATGGAGAACCGCCTCGAGAGCGCCCATGACGTCATCTTGCTTCACGAAGCTCATCTCGATGTCCACTTGAGTGAACTCCGGCTGACGATCAGCGCGCAGATCCTCGTCACGGAAGCACTTCGCAATCTGATAGTAGCGCTCAACGCCACCAATCATCAGCAGCTGCTTCAGCAACTGAGGGGACTGTGGAAGCGCATAGAAGTGCCCCGGCTGCGTGCGGCTCGGCACAAGGAAGTCACGGGCGCCCTCTGGCGTGGATTTGAACAGCGAAGGCGTCTCCACTTCCATGAAGGAGCGCTTATGCAGGGCCTCGCGGATCGCATGGGTGAAATCGGAGCGCAGCTGCAGATTTGCCATCATATGCGGACGACGCAGGTCGAGGTAGCGGTAGCGCAGGCGTACGTCTTCAGACGCGCCAACATGGTCCTCGATCTGAAATGGTGGGGTCTTCGAGGAGTTCAGCACCTCGATCGCTGAGACGAGCACCTCGATCTCCCCCGTGGCGAGCTTGTCGTTGGCCATGCCCTCTGGACGCTCACGCACCACGCCATGCACAAGGATTGGCCACTCGAGGCGTATCTGCTCAGCGGTATGGAACGCCGTGCCACCAGAGTGCTCAGGGTCAAAAGAGATTTGCGTCACACCTGCACGATCGCGCAAGTCAACAAAGATAAGCCCACCGTGGTCGCGACGGTGCCATACCCAACCGGTCAATGTCACCTCAGTGCCGATATTTGAGCGCCTAAGCTCTCCGCAGGTGTGGGTATGCATGCTGTATTTTGATGCCATGTAATTCCTCTCGTCTCTTGCGTCTCGTGCCGTTGCGGACGCGTCCCAGCAGACGGCGCCGCAACGTAGACCGCGCAGCGACGCGCAGTTTTTCACTATAGCATCACTGTCTCGTTGAATGCTCCAAACTGCTGTCCAAATGCAACAGGGACGGCAATGGGAGCACCAATAGAGCCATCTATAAGGAGAGATAAAGAGAGGATCGAAAAATCGAGTTCAAAAAAAGTCCCAGCACACTGCTGTGCTGGGACTTTCTGTTCGGATCCCCGCCGGCATACATGCGCTATACGCGGCACGACCGCTTTAGTCGCCCGAGCGCTCCATAGCGACTTTGACCATCGCTGCAAACTTCTCCGCGACCAGTGACGCTCCGCCTACAAGCGCGCCGTCAACGTCCTCTTTTGCAAGGAAGCCGCCCACGTTTTCCGGTTTTGCCGAGCCACCGTACAGGATGCGGATCCCGTCAGCGGTCTGCTTGCCGAAGACCTCCGCAAGGGTCGCGCGGATGGCGCCGATGACCTCTTGGGCATCATCAGCTGTGGCGGTTTTGCCGGTTCCTATGGCCCAAATGGGCTCATAGGCGACAACATACTTAGACGGGTCCTCAATGACGAGGCCGTCCGTGTCTTTTTTGATCTGATCAACGACGAAGGCCACGTGCTTTCCAGCCTCGCGAATCTCAAGAGACTCACCACAGCACGAGATAGGCACGATGTCGTGAGCCATAAGGGCCTTGGCCTTCTTGTTCACGTCCTCGTCCGTCTCGCTAAAGTAGCCGCGACGCTCAGAGTGGCCGATAATGCAGTACGTCGCGCCGACGGACGTCAGCATGTCGGGTGCCGTCTCACCGGTGTACGCGCCCTTCTCCTCCCAGTAGACATTCTGTCCGCCAAGAGCAAACGGCGCCTGCTCGTGCTCGATGACCTCGGCGACGCCCTTCAGGTCGACCGCCGGAGGGCATACGACGACATCGACATCGCCTGTGCCACCCTCAAGCTCCCGCGCGAGCCCCTGTGCGAGCACGACGGCACTGCTGTAGGTCTCATTCATCTTCCAGTTGCCGGCAATCATTGGCTTACGCATCAAGCAACGCCTCCACTCCTGGGAGCGCCTTGCCCTCGACGAGCTCCATCGAGGCGCCGCCGCCCGTGGAGATCCAGCTCATCTTGTCGGCAAGGCCAAACTTATTGACAGCCGCAACGGAATCCCCGCCGCCGATGATCGATGTGCCGCCATTCGCCTTGACCTCAGCGACGGCCTCGGCAACCGCCTTGGTGCCATGGGCAAACTGGTCAAACTCGAACACGCCCATCGGGCCGTTCCAAAAGACGGTCTTGGCTCCCCTGATGGCCTCGGCATAAAGCTTCTCCGTCTCTGGGCCGATGTCCATGCCCATGCGGTCATCGGGAATCTTGTCGGAGGTGACGATCTCGCCTGTCGCATCCTCACCGAAGTGGTCAGCAACGACGTTATCGACCGGAAGTAGAATCCTGACGCCCTTGGCCTCAGCCTTCTTGAGCATCGCGCCAGCCTGCTCGACCCAGTCCTCCTCCTTCAGCGAGCTACCGACAGAATAGCCCTTCGCGAGGAAGAAGGTGTACGCCATGCCACCGCCGATGATCAGGGTATTAGCCGAGTCGATGAGGTGATCGAGCACGCCGATCTTCGAGGAGACCTTCGAGCCTCCGACGATGGCCACGAACGGGCGCGCCGGATCGGCGAAGATAGACGTCAGCGTATCTACCTCCTTCTCAAGCAAGAAGCCTGCGTAGGCCGGTAGATAGGCCGCCGGGCCCACGACGGAGCCTTGCGCGCGATGAGCCGTGCCAAATGCGTCAAGGACGAAGATGTCGCCGTAGGAGGCAAGACGTTTGGCAATCTCGGGGTCATTCTTCTTCTCGCGCTTGTCGAAGCGGACGTTCTCAAGGACAAGGATGTCGCCCGGCTTGAGGGCGTCGACGGCGGCCTTTGCCTTGTCGCCGTAGGTGTCGTTGACGAACTTGACGTCATAGCCGGTGAGCTCGGCGAGTTTGTCAGCGGCGGGCTTAAGCGAAAGGGCCGGCTCAGGGCCGTCCCCCTTCGGCCGCCCTAGGTGGCTCATGAGGATGATCTTTGCATTGTGTTCTTTGAGATATGTGATGGTGGGAATGGCGGCCTTGACGCGCGTGTCATCTGTCACGTTCCCGTTGGCATCCAGTGGCACGTTGAAATCGACGCGCATCAGGACGCGCTTGCCGTCGACGTCAGCGTCGCGGACGGTCTTTTTGGTAAAAGCCATGTACAGCTCCTCTTTCAATCGAGATTTGACCGGTACGAGAAAGGGCACGGCCGCGGCCCTATGAGCTGCGACCGCGCCCCTAGCGCTTGGGTAAGCTGCTTACTTGACGAACTTCTCGAAGTACTTGATGGTACGGACCATCTGGGAGGTGTAGGAGTTCTCGTTGTCATACCAAGAGACAACCTGCACCAGGTACTGCCCATCGCCGTTCGGCAGCACCATCGTCTGCGTAGCGTCGAACAGCGAGCCGTAGGTCATGCCGATGACGTCGGAAGAGACGATCTCGTCCTCGTTGTAGCCAAAGGTCTCAGGATCGGAGGCAGCCTTCATCGCAGCGTTGACAGAGTCGACGGTGACCTCAGAATCAGACTTAACAACAGCGTACAGCAGCGTCGTTGAGCCATCAGCAACAGGAACACGCTGGGCGGAGCCGATGAGCTTGCCGTTGAGCTCGGGGATGACCAGGCCGATGGCCTTAGCCGCACCAGAGGAGGTTGGCGTGATGTTGATAGCCGCAGCGCGGGCGCGACGGAGATTGCCCTTGCGTTGAGGACCGTCGAGGATCATCTGGTCACCGGTGTAGGCATGAATGGTGCTCATGATGCCCGCTTGGATCGGGGTGTAGTCATTGAGGGCCTTGGCCATAGGAGCGAGGCAGTTGGTCGTACAAGAGGCGGCGGAGATGATGTTGTCCTTCTCAGTCAACGTCTCATGGTTGACGTTGTAGACGATCGTGGGGAGGTCCTTGCCTGCAGGAGCTGAGATGACGACCTTCTTTGCGCCAGCATCCAAGTGCGCCTGGCTCTTGGCTTTGCTGGTGTAAAAGCCCGTGCACTCAAGGACGACGTCGACGTCGAGCTTGCCCCATGGCAGATTCGAGGCATCCTTCTCTGCATAGATCGTAATCTCATGGCCGTCGACGATGATTGAGTGATCTGTAGCCTCGACCTTATGGTCCCGAGCATAGTTGCCGTGCGTAGAGTCATACTTAAGCAGGTGGGCCAGCATCTGCGGACTGGTGAGGTCGTTGATGGCGACGATCTCAGAACCCTCGTGCGCAAACATCTGGCGGAATGCCAAACGACCGATGCGACCAAAGCCGTTAATTGCAACCTTAACTGCCATGCTCTCTCCTTTCACAAAGCCACCCAGGGCCCATCCCCAGCACATGGCCTTTGCTTCTACATACATATAAATAGTACCCGACTTACCCAAGCAGAGACGCAACGTTAGCGTTCTACGGTGAAAAAAATCGCCAAAGCATTGATTGACCTTCAAATGGTAGTCAACTATTAGCAGCCGCCTGCCCTGTTCGAAAGCTGCCAGCGATCAGCAGACCTGCTTAAAAGCTCAGTCGCCCTGCTGCCCCTCGGCCTGCTCGACGAGTTCGGTCAGGCGCAGGACGCGATGATGCATAGCAGACTTGCCGACCGGCGGGTCACAGAGCTTCCCCAGCGCCGCAAGAGACAGCTCAGGGTGTGAGCGGCGCAGGATACAAAACTCCCTCAGGGCCGGCGGAAGCGCATGCAACCCTATCTCGCGCATCGCACGGGAAACCAATATCGCCTGGTCGGCGGCGGCCATCGTCGAGCGGCCCTGATTTGCCATCTCTGCGTTCACTCGGCGGTTCACATCGTTTTTGAGAGTCTTCACCCGGCGGACCTGGGAGACGGCCAAGGCCGAGCGCTCTGCGCCCATGGCTACGAGGAGCTTCACCACTCCCTCGAAGCTCTTAAGGTAGACCACGTAGGCTCCACGGCGATGATTGAGGTGCGTAGAGACACCAAGAGAGGCAGCGAGGTCGCGCAGCCCCTCAGCCAACGGCTCGCCAGAGACGGCGATCTCGAGGTGAAAGTCTCCTCGCGGATCTGACACAAAGCCCCCCGCCATGAAAGCGCCGCGCAGGTAGGCTTGCTGACAGCAGCGACGACCGAGCAGTCCTTCGGGAAGGCCAGGCGTGAGCCCCCTGCCGCTCTCAAGAACCCCAAGCCGCATGAGTGCCGCCTCAAGGGCGTCTTGGTCGCGTATCTCGATCAGATAGTTGTGAGACTTATGCAAATTCGAGCGGCGCACCGTCAGTGGCGTCTCAAGATCAAAGAGCTCATGCGTGAGCTTGATCATCGTGCGCGCCACAGCACCGGTCTCAGTCGCGACGCGCAGCGACCAACTGCCTGAGCCATGGAAGGAAAGCGTCCCACAAACGCGCACAATAGCCGAGAGCTCGGCATACGGGCAATCCGGGCAGCTACCCCCAACGCGCGACAGCTCATCTTTCACCTGGGCAGTAAAGGACATACACAGCCCCGTTCAGTTGGCATCGCTCTCGCCATGGCGCGGCACGACAAGAGCGAGGTCGCGATGGGAGAGTGCAACGCGATAGCCACGGCCCTTGAGATAGTCGGCTGTGGCGTTGGCAATGGCCACACTGCGATGCTGCCCGCCTGTGCAGCCAATGGCGATCGAGAGCACAGGCTTGCCCTCGGCCACATAGCCCGGTAGCACGACGTCGAGCAGGCGCTCCCATGCGTCCATGAACTTCTTGGTGGTCGGATGCTCCAGCACGTAGCGCGCGACCTTCTCGTCGTTGCCGGTGAGATTGCGCATCTCTGGGTCGTAGAAGGGGTTCGGCAAAAAGCGCACGTCCATCATCAGGTCAGCCTCTACGGGCAAGCCGTGCTTGAAGCCGAAGGAAAACACGTTGACGTCCATTAGTTGCTCTTCTGCAAGCTCCGAGAAGCTGCGGCGGATACGCGCGCGCAGCGTAGCTGTGCGCATGCGCGAGGTGTCGATCACAAGGTCCGCCCGTGCGCGCACGCTCACCAGCTGCTTGCGCTCCCTCTCGATTGCGTGCTCGACCGTCTCACCGGAGACCTGCAGCGGATGCCGGCGACGATTCTCGTCGTAGCGCCGATACAGCACGTCATCGGCGCAGTCAAGGAAGAGCACCTTGTAGCTGATGTCATGGTTTGCGAGGTCCGCGAGGGCCCCATCAAGCTCGTCGAAGAGACCTTGGCTGCGCAAGTCGCAGGTCACGGCAAGGTGGCGCCCGACACCGTTGTTGATGCCGACGATATGAGAGAGCTGCAGGATAAGACCCGGCGGAAGATTGTCAATGCAGTAGTAGCCCATGTCTTCGAACACGTGCAGGGCCTGGGTTCGCCCACTTCCTGACATTCCCGTGATCACGACGACGTCAGAAATTCGGTCGGCCCTGGCGGCAGTGCGCAAGCTCTTGTTTTCGTCAGCCATGGCCCTCCCTCGCCTCTCGCGGCTCTGACCATTCTACTGTACACTCTCCGGCTAAGCGCAGCTGCCCGTAGTTGCAAGGTCCTGAAAAGATGGTGGAGGCTCTCCCTAAATGAAAAAAGTTCGCGATAAAAACGCCGCAGAGGGGTATATGTAAACCTAGATTAACCCATTGGTCAATGAGTGGTCGATGTAAACCGCGGTATGACTTGGAAGGAAAGATCATGGCACTGGACAAAAAAGTCGCTGATGTTCTCAACAAGCAGATCAACAAGGAATTCTATTCGGCATACCTGTACCTCACATTCGCAGACTACTACGAGGAGCGTGGCCTCAAGGGGTTTGCGAACTGGTACATGATCCAAGTTCAAGAAGAGATAGCTCACGCCAAGATCTTGCGTCGCTACCTGCTTGACAACGATGTCTCGGTCAAGATGCTCGCCATCGCCCAGCCGGACAAGACCTTCGCAAGCGACATGGATCCTTTGAAAGATGGTCTTGAGCACGAGCGTTACATCACCGCTAGCATCAATGATTGCTACGCCGTTGCAAAAGGGGTAAACGACTTCCGCACCATGCAGCTGCTCGACTGGTTCGTCAAGGAGCAGGGCGAGGAGGAGGCCAACGCCACCGAGATGGTCAAGAATCAGGAGCTGTTCGGCAGCGATTCTCGTGGCCTGTACGCACTCGATCGTGAGTATCAGACCCGCACCTTTGTTGCACCTACGATGCCAATGTGAGTTAGCTTTCCACTTGATGTCCTACCATGGTCAAAAGCTCGGTGTCCCACTTGGGATGCTGAGCTTTTTTTGTGCAAGCACCTATCTGCCACGCCCAGTGAGTGCGACTGCTGGTACGTTACGGCCATAAATAGCATATGTACACCGTGATCAAGCCACTGGCGTGGCGCGATCATGTCACACGGGTGCAGGGCAGTCATGCCACTGGCGGCTGTGGCTGCCCCTGTTCATGGGTGGCCTTCGAAAGGTCAGCGCACATAATCTTGGCAAGGCGCTCTGCGATCTGGACGGAGCCTTGGTCGTTAGGATGCTCAAAACCGTCAGCAAGCAATGACTGGTCTGGGTCGAGCAAGCCCATCCCGTCAACGAGATACATCGGAGGATGAGCCAAGGTCGTCTCGGCGACAATGCTTGCCACCTCCGAAAAGCAACTCTTCGCGTTTGTCGGCCAGACGTCCTCGTCATGCCAAAATGGCGTCAGCACCCAGCAAGGGACCTGCGGCCAAAGCCCCGCTACCTCGCCGAGGTACGCCTTTACATCGCGGATGACTTGCTCCCGAAAGCAGCGCTCATAGCGATAGTTAGCCCCGAATTCAATCACGATCGCTTCCAGGTCGGCGAGGCCGGCAAGCCCCGTGAGGGAGCTCTGCTGAAAGACCTGCCCGCCGATGCCTTGGTTTATGGCATCAAAGCCGAGTGACTTGGCAAGCAGGGCAGGCCACGTGCAAGCCGGGTTGCCCGCTACGAAGCCCTGCGCAATCGAATCGCCCAGCACAAGAAGCTGACGCCGTGGCGCGACGGGCAAAAGCACACTGCCGTCGCCCCATACCTTACGCACCGTGCAACCGCGCAGGCACGGAAGCCAAATGCGCACATTGTGGCGCCTGCCGAAGCCCGGCAGCGGCGGAGTTGCCCACTTTTTCGGCAAGCCCTGCGGCGCATCAAGGGAGATGCCCACGATACCCTCATCAAGGCGAGGAGGACAGGCGCAGCCGTCAATTTCGCACGCGATGCCATCAAGGGCAACAACGGCCGCAGCTTCCACATAAGCAAGCACAGATCTTGTCCCACTCGGCTCCCCATCCAGGTGGACCTCCAGCGCCAACTCGCTCGAGTCTGTCTCGACCTCCAAGAAGACACCGGAGCTCGCGCGCGCCATTTGCCTGAAGAGCCCCGGGTGCCATGCCAGGCAGCTGCCAAGCGCCCGAACTTGGGAAGGCATCAGACGCCACGGCCGAATCCAGCCGTCGTCAAGTGACTCCCTGTAGACGCAGCCATGCAAAAGGTCAGAAGCCGCGCATGACACAAGCCCCGCGGTCTGCCCACTTCTCACCATGTCACACAGGGCCATGCGTCTCTCCCATCCGGACGACCAGACTCAAAACCCACGCGCAATCTCCTCTGTCAACGCAGACGCCACCCCAACAGCAAGAGAAGCTGAGCTCTCGACGTCCTCGAGCGCACAAATCGCCGTCCCTGCATGGATATAGCGACACGGTACCCCTGCCACCACGCAGGGGATGTCCATAAGATGGACAGGACCGCCGTCAGTGCCACCGCCGCTGCGAACCGACACCTGATGCGGGAGGTGAAGCTTTCGGGCGACTGCAAGTACGAAGCGCTGGTAGCGTGGATTGGTAATCATACAGCGATCGAAGTAGCGCAGCATGGGCCCTTGTCGCAGTGCAGTTTGGACCTCATCTCCCTGCACAAACGTGTCATCTGCAGGGCAGCCCTCAAACATGTAGGCGAGCATGGGAGAGAAGCGCCGCGCTGCGGCAGCCACGCCACGTTCCCCCACCTCCTCTTGCCCGGAGATAGAGGCGACGACATCAAATGCCAGGTCAGCGCGAGAGGAGAGCTCGCGCAACGCCAGCAGCAAGGCGCACACCCCTGCCCGGCAGTCAAACGCCTTGCCAACGGCGATGCCCGTCCTACTGTCAAAGGAGAACTCAGTTGCAGGCACGACAGGTTCCCCTATGCCCATGCAAAAGCGCTCGAGAGCATCTGCACGCGATGTGGCTCCGACATCAAGGATGAGCTCAGGAGCTGTGCCAGCGTCTTTCTCGGCAGCGCTCATGAAGTGGGGCGGCTTCACGCCAACGACGCCATGCACCCACCTGCCATCCGTCGCATGCACATACACGTCTTGGCCCGCAAGCGTACCCGCCGCGAAGCGACCGAGCTCAACAAAGCTCATCGTGCCGTTCTGGCGTATCGCCTTAACCATGCAACCGACCTCGTCGCCATGGGCGTCGAACATCAGCACCGGCTTTTCGCCACTGAAGTTGGATGGCACAATGAAACCGTCGCGCAGGGAGTTCTCCTCCACCTGCGCCCATCCGGCGCAAAAGTCACGTACGACACCGATCGTCTCGTCTTCGAAGCCTGAGGGGGCCTTCGCGTTCGAAAGCCTACCGAGCAGCTTGACAACCTCGCCATCGTCAAAATCCATCTTCGCTCTTTCCTGCGCGCCAGTGCCCTTTCCTGCGCATCCGTGTCATATGTACCCTAGCACCTCGCGCGCCGTTAAAGAAGCAAAGGCCTGCCTTGTCTTGAAGTCCCTGCATAAAGGCGTCACTGCACTCAACTGCGGCATGCTGTTGCACCCAAGTGCGATATAAGCCCGACAGGCGCCCAAAGCCATTGAGTTTAATTTGACATTTAGCTATATTTCTAAATATCATGCTGCGAGAGATGGAAGCTCACATTGGAAGCGCGGTCAAGGGGCTGTCATAAGTGGAGGAAAAGGCTATGAACGGAGAGGTTTTCAAAGCCCTCGCAAGCCCTGTGAGACGAGAGATCCTCTCGCGCCTGAGCCATGGTGACCTCAATGCTGGCCAGATCGCAGACGGTTTTGACATCTCCAAGCCCTCCATCAGCAACCACCTCGCCATCTTGAAAAGAGCTGGCTTGATCAGCGATGAGCGGGACGGGCGCACCATCGTCTACCACCTCAATGAAACCATCTTCCAAGAACTCATGAAATGGCTCATAGACTTTTCAGACGCGCAAGCAAGGGAGAAACGGTCATGACACAGACCCCAGGTACGAAGAAGAAGCTAGACAACCGTTATCTCATTGGCCTTGCGATCGCCAGTGCCGTTAACTTCGCCGCACATGTGGCCATTTCACCTTTCATGCCAGATCAGCTGCCAATACATTGGAACGCTGCAGGCCAAATCGACGGCTACGGCTCCAAGCTCGCGGTGCTTCTTCTTGATCTGCTGCCTCTGGTCATGGTGTTGCTTTTCAGGGTGGTGCCCTCCATCGATCCGAAAAGAGACAACTACGAGAAGTTCTGGCGCGTCTGGAAGGGCTTCGTCGTCGGCATGACGATTTTTTTCATAGCGCTCAGCTGGACCAGCGAGCTGTATGCTTTTAACCTAGTCACCGAGGGCAGTAACTTCATAACCATATTCGTTTTGGGGGGCTTGGGGCTGCTCTTCATCATCTTGGGCAACTACATGCCCTGCGTGCGGCAGAATTACACGTTCGGCGCGAAGACGCCTTGGGCCCTTGATGACGAGCGCACCTGGCAGCGCACACAGTGCATGTGTGGCATCGTGTTCATCATCATAGGCGTCACCATGATACTGATGGGCATGTTAGGGGCCTCATCCCAGATTCCTTTCGTCGTCGGGGGAAGTGTCATCGGCGGAACCGTGTGGATCTATGTTTACTCATACTTGGTCTTCCGAGGAACACTGCACTAAAGCCACGTGAGGCGCGCGCAGAGGCGCCCGCTGAGCTGCTTTTTTCAGCTAATTTTTAGCTTTCATTCTGCTTGGGCTAAGCCTTGTATCATCCAAGTGGCGTTCTCTCCATACACGCATAGCAGGGCAATTTTGTGGCTAGTATGAAGGTGAAGGGCGTCATCTTCCTTCGACGGGTGTCTGTGACGTCCCTTCCTTCCTTCACTTCCTCTCCGGCTGCGTGGTTTTACTCATGGATCACGCAGAGGAGAGGACTCATGCTCGCATTCTTGCGCATGCCGCCAAGCGCAAAGACCAACCTGGGTCAGATGGCCGCTAAAAGCCCGCCAACAGCCATGGGCACAATGACAGCAAGCACAAGCGTCGTTAGGCAACCGTCGCAGCTGGCTTTCTTGTCGTTCTTTTTGTCCTGCTTGTCGCTATCGCCTCCCACGTCAGTCGCTATGCGATATTCAACGTAGTGATCAATCCAGTTGTCATCTCGGTCGGATATGACTTGCCCCCTATCGACAGTGCTCAAAAAGACAGCTTCATACAGATCCTCTCACAATCTGATCCCTACGGAAACGCATTCAAAAGAGATCGCGGAGCCTTCAGCACAAAAAAAGCTCCTATCAATAGTTGCATTGATAGGAGCATCATTTCTGGTGGCGGGGAAGGGAATCGAACCCCTGACACGGGGATTTTCAGTCCCCTGCTCTACCAACTGAGCTACCCAGCCAAAGTCGCTGCTTACGCAAGCTTGTTTACTATACCAAAGCAGGCGAAGACGTCAACATGAAAATCCCAGACTGCATTCCCGCACCATGAAAAGGATCCTCTCGTCTCTGCAGAAAACCTCTGCAGAGACGAGGCAGCTCCCCTGCGCAGGCAGACTCTGAGCTCAAGCGTCTAAAATGCGCCGCCACCGCCACCTCCGCCGAAGCCGCCGCCTCCACCGCCGGAAAATCCGCCACCTCCGCCGAAGCCAGAGCTGTTTGAGCTGGTGGCAACATGCACGGCAGAACTGAGGGCAGAGGAGAATGTCTCGGCGGGCAGGCCGCCTTGCACTGGTCCTCCGCTTGCAAACCAGATGTAGCTGGAAAAGTAGTAGCCGCCAAGAGCGCCAAAGTCCCCAGACTCGTCGAAGAACTGCGGGCAGGCGACTTTGAGCTGGTCGACCACCTCTTTTGACACCCCCAGCACAACAGCCATGACCAGCAGGCGGTTCCACAAGATGATGTCTTGCGGCACCGCCTCCTTAAGACGCGTGAAGTCACACAGCCAGCGCTTGAGCGCCGCGGCCTTGGCCTTGATCTCAACTGCCTCAGGCGAAAGATCTTGAAGCTTTCTAGACTGCGCAAACGCAAAGATGCCAGCCGCCACGCAAGCTATAAGCACCGCCGTCAAGAGCGCGGTATAGCTACCGAAAGAACCTGCTGATGCTACAGTGGCCAGCCCAAAGGCCAGCAAGAGGATTGCGACAAGCTCGTCCGCGACGCCAAGCGCGATAAGCGGGGACTTGCTGACATGGTTGGGATCAACATAAAAGTCACGCTCCTCAGCGCAGGCATCCACCCTTGAAGTCCAGCTTTCATAGGCCTTCGCATATTCTTCCTGATACTTCTCCGCGACCTTCTTCACATCAGAAAAGTACAGCGTCGGCGCACCAGCGTCATCTCTGACATGAGCACTGCGGCGCGCCACATCACGGAAGGTAAATCGAGCCGTCGCGCGATCGATGGCATCAACATAGTCCTGCTTTGCCACAGGGGGCGCAGGATCAAGCAAATCTTGTCTGAGCAGCGTCAGGCGCCAGTCCTTCTTGGCTCTTCTGTGTATCAGCGCCCCAGAGCTCAGCGTCACCGGCTCTAGCTTTGCCATTTTCTCGTCGGTCAGACGCATCAGAGCCCCAGTCAGCTCTTCTGAGCCCGCCTTACCATGCACCAGGGAACCGATGATGGCCGGATGGTCAGCCGAGGGCACATCGCGGAAGTACTCGTCATCAAAAGCTGCAGCATGTTGACGACGATAGCGCCGCAGGTGCCCCAGCGTCACAGCAAGAGTGGCCGCCGCCAGCACAGCAGCTGCCAAAAGGCCACCCCCTAACATCAAGCGCGCCCGAAGGCGCTGCGCGTTTGCCTCGTCAGATAGACGTTGCTCCTCGTCGACCACCTCTTCGAGGCGATCGGCATCTTCGGTGTTCACCGAGGTTGCCGCAGAGAGCCATGAGGCCGGAAAGCAGACGCGCAGCTCGGCGTACTCGCTCGAGCTGACTGTGGGGCTCGTGAAAATCACCTGCCCCGCATCGGCATCAAAGCTCACCGTGCCGTCAAGCGGGCCGTGACCCCATGCCCGCACGTTGTCGCCTGCGCTGATTTGCTCCCCAGAGGGCACCGGCAGGTTGAGGATGCATGTCACGTTGTTCGAGTCCACATCCCAGCCGTCGGAGACGTATTTCCAGTAGAGCTCTGATGTGTCCGCCCAGCGAGTCGCAAGCTGAGGCAGATCATAGGACACATAAAACGTCACGCTCTCATCGCTGTGCGCGGAGTAGAGCTTGACCTGATCGTAGTCACCGTAGTCGCTAAGCATGTAGGTCCCGTCCTGCCCTGTGCTCGCTGACGTGAAACTTTGCAGGCCTGCTTGATCCGAGCCTCCGTCGGCATCAGGGGCAATGCCGACCGCTATGTTCGTCGGCTCAATCTCCCTGCCGTTGAAGTCTCCCTTAGGCAAGTTCCAATACACGCCATGGTAGTCGCCATCGAAGTCAAACGTGCGCGTCTCGAAGACAGAGACTGTGCCGTCAGCTTCAACGGTAGCTTGGATGTTCACTTGCCCGATGTCATAGCTTCTCGCAAGCGCAGTGAGAGGAAAAGTCACCAGCATCGCAAAGACAAGGGCAAAAGCAACAAGCAGGCGACGGCTGCTGTGGATCGTACGTGGCATAAGACCTCCTGGCGTTCCATGTTGCCTGTCATGCACAATAGTCTAGCAGCTAGGAACGGCGCGATAGATACGGCCACTCAAATCCACCTCATCACTGCACGCTATGGCCCCAAACCACGAGTTACGAAACCTGCAGCCAAAGGCACTTGAGAGGGGCGCCTGCACCTAATCGTCACGACATATCTTCGCGAAGTGACTGCTGGGGTACAATATAGGTGCCACAAAGATCAATGGCTTCGCCGAATGGTACCTCTACCTGGCCGTCAATGGGGCGACCATGAAACGAGGCGGGATTTGTCGCGCCAAGATCGGATACCTCAATGCCCCCATTTTGAGGCATAACCAGAAGGTGCTCATGAGAAACCGCCTGTGAGTGGAGCACGACATCATTTGCAGGGCCGCGACCGATCGAGAGGCCAACGGGAGGGACAGCAACGCGCACATCCACGTCTCCCGTCCGTATCCACAGACTGACATGCTCATCTGAGTCTTGAACTGCTGCCCTGACGCATGTCTTCTTTGGCAGTGGCGTCGTATCCCCAGCGTCTTCGGCCTGCTGCCCAGCTCGTTCATCTTCAGCGCGCAGCCCGGCACACTCCACGGCAACAGATGAGATTTGAGGCACGTGCGTTTCCTCAAGATGAGGAAGCTCCGATGCTTCCTCATCTTGTGCCTCATAACCAGCCTCACTGCGCCTGAAGTCATAGAGGCAACCGTAGCAGACGCTCATGTCAGCAAAGAGCATCTGCCCGCAACGCGGACAGGTTTTTGTACCATACTCACGCGCCAAGCCTTCAGTGCCCCACCGGTCTGCCTGCTCATCTTGTAAAATCATCGCACGCATGGCTTGCCTTCCTTTCTCTGAAATTTAACTTTGACAATCGAACGCAACTGAAGTGCTTCAAAGCGCTGCTGTGCCTCCAACTCAACTTTCTGGCCGCAAGTGAGCCATTCACCTGCCTTGCAGGGGCGCTCGATCACGTAGACTGCATGCCGCGCCGAGCGGAGGCGTTTGGGCCCAACCTGCCTGAGAGACTTTCTCACGCAGCCTCTTTCATCGACAAAGGCAAGATCCAAGGCGTAGTGCATGCCAAAGGTATGCACGGAGTTGCAGCAAGTGAGTAGCACCGGGCAAGCGTCTGGCCTGGTTCCCAGAAGCCCCTTGAGCCGCTCAAGCCTGCCGGTAAGCACCTGAACAGGCATGCCGTCGCATGCGCCGTCAGTTCTCAATCGAACCCACATTCACACCACAACCCCCCCACGGTAGCGATCGACTACAAGCGCACGGCTATGCACAAGGGCAAACGGCGCTCTGAAGCTCACGCCGGCGACCACAAACGAGCTTGGCCAAGGATGATAGGAAAGCGTGCAGGTGAAACGTGTCAGAAGCGGTGATATTGGAAACGTTAGGCCTTCGGATCGCCCAGGGCTCGCCACCATCCTCTCGGCTGTAACTTCCACCTCGCATGACTTCATCTGCAGCGCCTGCTCGATCTGCACTCTGATCTCGTCCACTGCAGGCTCTCTGGCATCCCCTTTGGGCGAAACCCCTTGGGCCACTATTTGCTCGAAGGCTACATGGTCAAAAGCAGCACAGGCACCGACGAACCGCATCAGGTTGTAGTCGATGAGAGCTACGACGATCACGACAGGCAGCAGGACTGCAAGTTCCACGGCCATTTGGCCGCTGCATGCGCGCCGCGGGCTCATCTCTTCTTCCAAAATTTCGAAATGTCTACGGTTAGCGGTATTGTTTTGCCACTCGGCAGCTCTATCTCGGCGACCGTGACCGAGGGGCCGCCAAGCAGTCCTGAAAGCTTGTCGGCAAGCATGCGAGCAGCCTCATCTCCTCCAGCTGGAAGTGAGCTGAGAAGCTCGCGCGCAACGGAGAGCGCCTGTCTGCCCCCTCCAGCCTCATCAAGCACTTGCTGCGTATGAACGAGCACGGGCTTCCGAGCCCGCATATCAGCCGGCTCGAAGCCGGCTGCCTTGACTACGGCCACCATGCGGGACCGCAGCCAAGAGGCGACCTTCTCGCCAAAAAGGCTCCCGACACCGTCAAGGAAGCTCTCTGCGTCTGCGTTTACATCAGCATACGCAGAGCCATAATCGACGAGCAAATCGCCCCAAAGGCTACTCACTTGGTCAGCCACCTCGACAGGACCGAAGTCCATAGAGGAGACAAGCCCGGAGAAGACCTGCGATAAGACGTTACTGCCGTCGCTTGTGGCCTCAGGCGCAAGCGTCGCCGCAGAGATGGCCATGCCAGCAGGCAGCTTGCCCGCAGAAGAAAAGCCTGTTGAAAGCTCTTGCGGTGTAATTGCGCTGTGTGCCCTTTTCACCACCGCCACACAGCCATAAGACCCTGCAGGCCTGAATTGGGGCCGAATGGCACGGAGCAGCTCAATCGCCCTTTCAAACGCATCGCTGCCCTCATGGCCTAGCTCCTTCAGCTCGTCCTCATCTTGTTGCACCTCCTGCATTGCCTGTTGGTAGGCTCGCGATTCCTCGACGACAATGCGCCAATAGTGCTCGAAGCCGTTGCTGATATTGGTGGAGGCGTCTGCGACGTTTCCCATCGCCGCAGCGTCCATCTGACAGACCGAACAGCGTCGAAGTTGGCCGTTATCTATGTCTGCGAGGCAGGAAGGCCTGAGCGCAGCACCCTGCGCAGCCGGGCAGGCTGGGCTGCCGTGCAGCGTGGGTCCTTCGCTCTCAAGCGTGCAAGGCCACACGCGCTCAATATAGAGCTCGCTTGCTCTGACCATCTCAGTCGTGTGAGGCAGCTCGGGCAAGTCGACCATGGCCGTGGCACCGTCTTCCTGACAGACGGCCTGGCCGATCACACGGGCCGCATAGCGATAGAAACGCTCGCGCGCAGCCGAGCGGACGGCCTCCTCTATTTTCTCTGTCTGCGGTATCTCATTTCTCAAGCGTGTCACGTAGTAGTTCTTCGCGCGCAGCCTTGCATAGTCGAATCGCCATGACGCAGCACTCGTATAAAAGGGGTTGAGTGCGCCCGCAAGTCCAGCAAGCGATGCGGCCCGTGTGCGCATACAGGCGGGATCGTCTATGTTGTCAGCCTTCCACGCACGCTCCTTGGACTTATCCGCCCGATCATGAGCGGCAGCCTTTCTTGCAGAAACTTCCTGCAGCTTCTCTGCCTGTTTGGTCATCTCCTCACCAGAAAGCTCATCTTGCAGGAATGAGTAGTCCGTCTCAGAGGCGAGCGGAAACGGAACGGCACAGCCGACATACTCGATCCCGCCTTGACTGTTAGCCGAAATACACGAAGCAGAACTTGCTGCGACAAGGGCAGGGAGGGCGGACTCCAAATGACACAGACCGCCCGCTGCAGAGGTAGAAAAACTACGCCGCATGTCGAGCATTCCATTGCCCGCTTGGATCACGGCCTTTGCGACAGGGGCCATCAAAGGGACTGCAGAAAGCACCAGGCCTGCGCCCAGCGCGACGCTGCCTGCCAGCCCCATCGATAGCACGCAGGCATCAACGACCTGCACTATGGTGGAAAATCCCGCAACGCAGTTGTCTCCAGCCATCGCCGCCGCGTCAGCTACGTACTGCACCTCAGCGGCGCGTGCCAAAGCCCACTCGGAGGAGGCTGCACTGAAGACGAGCGTGAAGCTCACCAACAGTGCCACGGCAACCGCCACCGTCGTGTACCCTCCATCATCCCTCAAGAAGGCGGCAAGCAAGACAGGAGGACGCTTGCCAGCAGAGCGCAGTCCCTCACTTCCAAATCTCAATCCAGCTTTCATAGTTGCCCTCCAACCATGCGGGCCTCAGCTGCTGGTCCACCTCAGCTCTCAATATGATTCCAATGTCATCTTGCTCCATTACCATCAACGCAAGCGCCGATGACAACGGCAACAAGCGAGCATGGCCCGAAATTGCCACAGCGACGCTTCGACCATCGTCTTCCCTGCTCACCTCTATGTGCCAATCGCCGTTGCCCCCCACATGGAAAAGAGGGATGTTCGGAACTGAGGCAAGCCTACGCAATGCGTATCCCTTGCAGGCGCTCAAGTCCTCCCCATTTCGAGTCGTGAGGACGGCCCGTGAGACTTCAGCGGCTGCAGCTCTCATCATCATGTGCGTATACAGAAGACAAGAAGGCTGGAGGAGCAGGGCAAGAACAAGGAAGACGCAGGGCAGCAAAACCGCTGCCTCCACGGTTGCTTGGCCACGTTCTCGCCCTACCTCAGAAAAGAAGAATGTCTTGAAGATGCAGATCTCCGCTTTCAGCGTCAAAAAGATGCGACGCCGCCTTGAGGGCGAGTTGGAGCAGCCCCCCGTCTTTGCCTGCATGCCAAAGCAAGCCCAACGTTGCAACGGTCGCGAGGAACGCAAGAAGGACAAGAGCGTATTCCAGCGTCGACTGCCCACTTTTCGTTCTCTTATCCTGCGTAAGATAAAAAACATGACGCATCGCCCCTAACCTCCCAACGACCTTTCTGCATCCTTTTGCCACAGCGACACGTCCATGCGTACCTGTGTCAACTCGCTGGCAGCCCCGTCTTCGATCCCTCTGATGACGCAGAGGTCGACCCAGCCGTCTCCCTGCACGATGCAGGACCATACCTCGCCAACAAAATCGAGGTATCCGGATCGAACGAGAACACAGCTGCCTTCTCGCTTATACGAAAAGAGAACCTCGGCTGCCTCAGCAGCAACTCCAACTCTGACGGTCTTTTTTGTGATCTTGTCCTCCGAAAGGGCTCCGGCTTTATGGCCGGCACCTTCTCCCTGAGGTGCTGAACGACTTTGATCTGGGAAGTCATCAGCGCTGTCGTCTGGCTCTTCATCTGATGCCCTTTCTTCCTCCTTCTGCTGCAGCGACCCTTGCGTATATGGCAAAAAGACCTTTTGAGCTCCTTGAAGAGATGCCCATGTGCAGGCAATGATCCCAATGGCGCAAGCTGCCAATATGCTCATGAGCGCCTTGGCATGCAGTTTTCTCTTTTTCATAGGGAGTTGATGCCCTCAGAAACGGCATCCCAAAGTTCTTGCACCCTTCCACGGAAGGCAACTATTGCGAGTATCGCTATAACCACTAATACGCCGACCAAAATTGCATATTCCGTTGTCCCCTGCCCTTTGTTATCAGAAAAGCCACCCTGCAAAAGTTCCTTCAAGCGCGCGCATTGACCTTTCCCCATCCTTCTCTCGCTCATGGTCCTTCTCCTCTTCCGTTGCCTTTGGCATCTCAAACGCAAGCTTCATCCCCTATTCCAAAGCTAGTGACGAACTAAGAAGCGGCCCCAAGATCGCAAGCAGCATCGCTGGAACGATAAGGGTCCCTAAAGGTATCAGCATGCGCACTGGGACCTTCTCAATGCGCTCCTCTATTTCAGAGCGCTGCTCATCGCGCATCGCCTGGGCTTGACGCTCAAGAACCACCGCCAAGGGGGAGCCAAAGTAAAGTGCTTGAGACACTGCCTGAGAGAAGCGCCTCAAGGCCTGCATATCCACCTCACCGGCAAGTCGACGCAAGGCCTCGTCGCGCGAAAGCATGCCCATGCGCCACGATTGCTGCGCTGCGGAAAAGAGGCGCGCGAGCTCTGTCTCGCTGCGCCTGCAGTAAAGCTCAAGTGAAGCGTCAAAGGAAAGCCCTGCTGACAAGCCAAGCGTGAGCACATCCAGCATCTCGGGGAATTGGCGCAGTGTGTCGGATTTTCTGCGCATGGTCTGAGACCTCGTTCGCAACCCTGACAGCGTCAGAAACCGCTGCGCAAGCTCCTTGCAAGCATCCCCGAGAGAAGAAGGGGACAGCATCGACGCCCTATGGCTTCTGCTGGCGATTTGACGAGTGGAGACGGATACGTAAGCAGCAGCTGCCACACACAGGGCAATGCCCGCAAGTACTACAACTTGCTCTCTATCCATCTTATATCACCCCTTTCATCAGGTGCCGAATGATAGAGAGGGCAAGGGCGTCCAAAGCCACCGCGCACACGACACTCGCAGCACCAACGAAAGTCGCAAGCCCGCGTTGGAAGTCTTTGGAGACAAGTGAGAGAATGCCAATCATCAACAGCGGCAGAAGGCACACAATGCGAACCGAGAGCCTAACCTGTGCGGTCTTAACCGAAAGGAGCCGTTCGAGTTCCCCTTGCCTCTCGGCGAGCTCCGCCGAGGTCTCAAGCAAGCCATGCAGTGGGCTGCCTGTTCTCTGGGCAATGAGAAGAGCGCTGACCAGCAGCCTCACATGGGGTGCACGCAGCTCCTTCTCAAAGGCGGTCAATGCCTCCTGAGCGGATGATCCGCACTTAAGGCGCATAGAGGCTTGCAAGAAGGCCCGCGAGATGGGCCCCGCATCGTTCCTTCCGACATATTCAATGGCTTGGGCGAGCGTCTCACCTGATGAGAGGGCAAGAGCGAGCGTTCTGAGGGCCTCGGGCATCTCTGCCGCGATTTGACGTGCCTCGCTGCGCCGATGAGAGGCATCCCAAAGTGGCACGCCAATGGCAACAGCTCCGATGGGTACAAGGGCCCCGATGAAGGATTGCGAAAGCAGACCGCAGGCAGAGACGGCACCCAAGCAGCACACAACAAGAGCTGCACAGGCTTGTCGGGTGTCAAGCGCTGGCCTCTTGCCGACGGAACTCATTGAAATCGCCTTTGAAGCGGCATGCCATGGCTCTAGCCTCATGAGCGCCACCACGAACCCTCTGCACGCAATGCAACCACAGATTTGAGCAAAGATGCGCCAAGCCCTTTTGCGCAGCCTGCTACTAGATGCCTGAGAGGGCTGGGGCCGTTGCCAGCTGAGCACATAGGCGCTCAGCCATGCGACGGCACCACAGCTAAGCTGCAAGGCTATGCCGTACGCTCTTTCCATGCTCTCACCTCCTGCTCATCGAGCTCTCCGTTTGCCATCGCAGCGGCAATGAATGAAGGTTCCCTCACAAGATGCCAAGCGTCAGCTGCGAGGTCATATGAAACGCATTCAGTGAGCTCCACGCCACCATCTTGTGCACGTGCGACGGCTGACATAGAGGTGATCCGCCGCGCCCCTCCAGGAAGACGCCTGCTCATCACGATGAAGTCGAGCGCCGTCGCAACTTGCTCTTCGATGATTTCAGCTGGCAGGTCCATGCCGAAGCGTGCCATCAGCACCAGGCGCAAGACGGCCTCGTCCGCTGTCCCGGCATGGAGCGTTGTCAAGCTGCCGTCATGGCCTGTGTTCATGGCCTGAAGCATATCTATTGCCTCACTGCCACGGACCTCTCCCACCACAATGCGATCAGGGCGCATGCGCAAAGAATTCTTGACAAGATCACGGATGGTAACTGCGCCTGACCCTTCAAGCGATGCGTCGCGCGCCTCGAGGCGAACGACGTTGGGATGCCGGTCAAACCTCAGCTCTGCCGAATCTTCGATGGTCACTATACGCTCCTCTCGACCAATCTCGCACGACAGCGCGTTGAGCAAGGTCGTCTTGCCAGAGCCCGTTCCACCGGCAACGGCCATGTCCTGCCTGAGGCGGACCGCCCATGACAGCAGCTCGGCGTACCACGCAGGCAAAGACCCAAGATCAACCAGCTCAGACAGCGTGTTTATGCGATGGGAGAACTTCCTTATCGTGATCGCCGGCCCATCAATTGAGATAGGCGCAGCAACGGCATTCACCCTGTCCCCGTTTGGGAGCCTCGCATTGACAATGGGACTCGCACGATCGAGGCGCCGTCCCAGCGGCGCAAGAATCCTATCGATCACGACCATGATCTGTTCAGTAGACTCAAACGAGGCCTCTGCTGGGACAATGTGACCCTTCCGCTCGAAAAACAGGGAGTCGCGACCATTCACCATAACCTCAGTCACGCTGTCATCGTCAAGCAGCGGCTGCAGGGGGCCGAGGCCACATACCTCGTCGAGCACCTGGCTAACAAGGACATCACGCTCTGATTGGGAGATGCTCGAGAATTCGCTGCCGTTGAGTATTGCTTGGCACGCAACACGTAGTTCCCTACGCGCCATGGCGGTAGTCGAGTCAGAGATCAGCGCAGACATTGTCTCGAGGCCAAGACGCGACACAAGCTCCTCCTTAAGGCGCGCCCTAAACTTTCTGCGCGCGGCTACCGTTGCCGCCCTGCTCGCATCTTCTGACGTTTGGACGTGTTGCAGCTGCTCCTGTTCACGGACCCTCTCAAGGACAGACATCACAGCGCCTTCCTTCGCGCAAACAGCCGTCGCCGAGACTTGTTCGCCCCTTTGAGAGCTCGCCGTGCAGCATCTGAGTCTGGCAAGCAGCCAAGCTCCTCAAGCAGCTGCGCGAGGACCTGGGAAAGGGAACTGACAAAAGGGGACTCAAGCGACAGGAGCTCAGCTGACCTGCCTTCTTTGATCAGCTCAGAGTCTTCCTCGTCGCCTTCAAGGACTCGAAAGGCACGAGCGGTCTCAAGGCCTACCTCCGCGCGGCCGACACCAGAATCAAAACGCGTATGCCGATCACCATGATTCGCAATGCGAACGATGCGCGTACGAGCCACACCGAGCCTTACTGCAAAAGCAGACGTACGAGCAAGGGAGCCTATGCCGCCGGCTCTCTCGTCATGCACGAGGAGCAGCCTGTCGCAGCACTGGAAGGCTTGAGCTGACGCGTCGGTACATGTTGCAGAAGTATCAACCAAGACAAGGTCGGACGTATGAGCGACCTTGTCCAGCAGGCTGGGGACAAGAGGAGAAACGCGCTCGGCCATTTCTGGCCTTGCGCAAGGACCCCAAAGCTCTATTCGCTCAGAGGCATCCAGCCCCTGAGGCAGTGCTTCCGGAGCAGGTAAGACCGTGTCATCCGGCTCATCAAGAGACGTAGGTGAAACGACCTTATCCAGTGGCATGCCATGCGGCAAGCCAAAGCATGAGAAGAGGTTCCCACATGCGAGATCTAGGTCGACCAGCGACACTTTTTGCTCCCACGACGCCGCCACCAGTGCCGCAAGCGCCACCAAAGAGGTCTTCCCGACCCCGCCTCTGCCAGATGAAACGACGATGACCGGAGCTCTCTTGCGTCCTCTTCCCTCCTGCGCCGATGAGGCATCAGACTGATCCTTCCCATGCGGAGCAGCATTTTCCACGGTTGTCTCATCGGCACAGGAGGGAAGCTGGCTCATATCGATGACGACATCGATGCCAGCACGTTTTGCGCGGGAGCGAGCGGAGCCAGAAAGGTTTCTCCCAACAAGGACCACCTTGCGCGCAAGATGATCAGTTGCAATGGCCGCGGCGACATTGAGATCTGAGATCCCCTCAGCAGTGAAGCCGACAATTGCGGCGACACTACGTGGTTCCTCCTCAAGAAATGCAGATCGGAATGCGCATGCGTCAGCGTAGAAGGACACAAAGGCTTCGGGATCGAGCGCATGGAGTGCCCTTCTCAGCTCCCGGCTTTCCCTTGTGCCACAGCAAGCAAGCCAAATGTGTTCGCTCATGCAACATCACCAGCCTCTTCTACTTCGGTATCAACGAGCTCTTCTGGTGCCGTTGGCGTTTGCACCTCAGAGTGCACGTCCTCGGCCGGCACAACCAGCCTCAGGTCGCCGGTGGCGCTGGCAGCAAGCACGGCAGCGACCTCATCGGGCAAGACTGCAACGGTGATCTGAGACTCAGTAAGAGAGGAGGCGGAAACGGGCTGCGAGAGCACCTGTATGTCGCCTGCGATGAGGGATGAGCCAGCCTCCGTCACTTGGTAAGCTTCCAAGCGCAGCCCTTGAGATGCGTTGCGAGAAATGCCAAGCTTGTCCGTCACAGGCAGCGTCAGGGCTACGTACCCGTTAGGCACATCAGCCGTAGCCTCATCGGTCCTAAAGTTAATGTCAGTAAGCGGGGCTCCCTTAGACGCTGGCTCACTCACCTCTTTTCCAAGTGCTTCCGCCATGTCTGTCAGAGCACCCTTAGGGGCAAGATCAACGAGCCAATCACGAGTGGTGACGTTCGACTGGCTTACCATGTCCCCAGGCTCCAGAGGCTCAGTGGCAACGACAAGGCTCACAATCTCGCCGCCATATCGTTCAAGCGCCTCCGAGCGCGCGTCATCAACCTGCTGATACACATGATCCCTATACAAGACGCAGAGCATGGCAGCCAGCATCGCGCACGCACAGGCAAACACTATGCGGAATCGTCTCGACAACTTGCACCCCTTTCCAAGGCCGCGAACGTCTCCAAATAAGTCGCGCAAGGAGATTGTCAGGGGCAGCAAAGCAAAAGGAGTAGACTTTTTTTATTTGCCTTGTTAGCTGTTGGGGTGCAGCTAGCGTCACGCTGCATATGCCGCATGCATGAAGAACGACAAGGGCTCAGCGCCTGCATATAGACAAAGATTTAGTGCCTAGAGTGTGACGTCAGGGTCAAGGGCAGAGGCACTGAGCCGCATTTCAGAGGCCAAGCGAAGATATGCCTCAAGGCTCTCTGGGCTGAATTCACCACGAGAGAGCGCCGCGCGAACAGCGCAGCCGGGCTCAGAGGTATGTGTGCAATCGCGGAAGCGACAGCCGTGAGCAGCCTCGTCTATCTTAGGAAACACCAGCGCAAGCCCTCTCTCATGCCCGACAAGCGGCAAAGAGCGCAAGCCCGGCTCGTCTACGATGATGCCGGCACCCGGCAACGCGACCATGCGGCGAGACACCGTCGTATGGCGGCCCGCATCATCTGAGGGGCGAACGGCCCCAACAGCAAGCGTATTTTGACCAAGGAAGGCGTTCAACAAGGTTGACTTGCCGGCACCGGATTGACCAAGGACAATCGCAACGGTGCCTACGGGCACGAGCGCGCTAGCCCAAGATTTTTCTTTTGATGCCATGAGACGGGAAATGTTGGAGGAGCGGGCAACGCCAGACGAGCAGACAACGAAGGGAATAGACATCCCAAGGATTTTTTTGAGACGTTCCAGCGTCTGGTCGGCCGCCTCCTCAGAGACGCGATCCGCCTTTGTGAGCACAACGGCTACTGATGCGCCGCAATCCCGAGCTATCACGGCGGAGCGCATAACGCGATCAAAGTCGAAGAGGCGAGCCCCCAGCGGCTGAGCGATCAGAACGGAATCAATGTTGGCAGCGAGCACTTGACGCTGGCCCCTGCTGCCCCCACGCCAGCGAGAGATAGCATTCTTACGCGGAACCAGCGCCTCTATCTGCGCCTGTGCATGTCCTGCCGTCATACGAGCGCATACCCAGTCTCCGATTGCAATGCTCGTGGATAGCTGATCGCAAGAACTCCCCTTGGTGAATCGCGCCGCAAACTCTGCGCGACACAAACCGTTGTCGCTCACGACTGCCGGATAGCCTCTGTCAAGACGTACCACACAGCCTAGATGAAGCTCGCTGGCAGGTATCCCCTCATGCGAAAGCGCGCAGACAATCTCCTGATATTGCTCTTTCTGCCGCAAGCTAGCCCGCAACTGGTCATAGGCCGGAATATGCTCCAGACTTGAAAGAGACGGCAGCACGTCCCCTGCATTAGTTGCGAGTCGCAAATGCTCACTCTTGCGAGACTGGCGCTTCCGGTTGCGCGCCACTTTTATGCCTGCACCTTCTCAACCCTTCTCATGATGACCTTGTAGAGTTCGACGATCGGGATGATCAGCACGGACAAGCCAAACGCCACTAGATAGTGGAACGCGTCAAGCTCAGCGAAGCCGAACACCACCGAAAGTGGCGTCTCTATCACAATGTATGTCAGCACGAGCGACAGGGCAAAGGCGCCCCAGGTCCATACATTTTGTGTAGGGAGCTGAAAGAGCGAGGCGCGCCTGCTGCGCATGTTGAATGAGTGGAACATCTCAAGCATCGAAAGCGTCAGAAATGCCATCGTCATGCCTTCAATGCCTGCCTCATCGCTGGCAACTGCCTGCGCGACGGAGACGCCTTCCGCAGAGATACCAAGGAAATAGGAAATGAGGGTGATGACGGAGATCACAACGCCTTGGAATATGCAGTCTGCTCCCATGCCGCCTGCAAAGATCCCATCGTGGCTGTTGCGCGGCTTGCGTTTCATGATGTCTGGCTCTGCCGCCTCCATGCACATGGCCAGGGCGGGCAACGAGTCAGTTATCAAATTGATCCACAAGAGGTGCGTGGGCTCAAGAATCGTGAAGCCTATCAGCGAGGCGATGAACACGACCACCACTTCAGCGAGGTTCGAGGACAGAAGAAACTGGATGGCCTTGCGAATGTTGTCATAGATGCGGCGCCCCTCTTCCACGGCGCCAATGATCGTGGCGAAGTTGTCGTCGGCAAGAACCATGTCAGCCACGCCCTTTGTGACGTCGGTCCCCGTGATGCCCATGCCGACGCCGATGTCAGCGCGCTTGATCGACGGAGCGTCGTTGACGCCGTCACCGGTCATGGCGACGACCATACCCTTCTTTTTCCACATGTCAACGATGCGCGTCTTATGCTCTGGCTGAACGCGCGCGTAGACGCCAATGTCTTCGATTTTGTGCTCGAACTCCTCGTCTGAGATCTTGTCGAGCTCAGCGCCTGTGATGGCCTGTGCCCGGCTTTGGATGATCCCAAGCTCGCGGGCAATCGCAACGGCCGTGTCTATGTGGTCCCCTGTGATCATCACGACGCGCATGCCGGCCCCATGCGCCTCTGCTATGGCGTCTTTGACCTCAGGACGCACGGGATCGATCATGCCTGACAATCCGAGAAAGGTCATGTCATGCTCAAGGAAGTCAGCATCGTAGCTCTTGGGCTCCTCTTTGCCCCAATTGGTACGCGCGGCAGCCATCACGCGGAGCGCATTGTCAGCCATGGCCTTGTTCTGCGCCAGTATCTTCTCGCGCCATTCGTCAGTCAGTGGCACGTCGCCCTTGTCGGTACGCACCTTTGTGCAGCGCCTGAGCACCACGTCAGGAGCGCCCTTGGTGTGTTGGACGTAGTCGCCCGACGGAGAGATGTTCACGACGGACATCATCTTGCGCTCAGAGTCAAACGGAGCCTCTCCTGCACGGGTGTTGGCTGCGTCGAGGTCTGCTGACGGAAAGCCAAGCTTAGCAGCGTCAGCTACAAGCGCGGCCTCAGTAGGCTCGCCGACCGCCTTGTTCGAGCTGGGGTCCCACTTGGCATCCGAGCAAAGTGCCATGCAACGCACAAGACGCTCGATGTCTTCTGAGTAATGGCGCACGACCGTCATGCGGTTTTGCGTGAGCGTCCCCGTCTTGTCCGAGCAAATGACCTGCGTGCAGCCAAGCGTCTCCACGGCGTTCATCTTGCGGACGATCGCATGGCGCTTGCTCATCTTGGTGACACCGATGGACAAGGCGATCGTCACGACCGCGACCATGCCCTCAGGAATCGCGGCTACGGCCAGCGAAACGGCCACCATGAAGGTGTTGAGTACTTCGTTTATGTTGGAGAAGAAGGCCAGCCCCCCATGGCGCACAGCGCCTGCAACGAAGATGACGGCGCAGATGGCGATCACGCCCTTCGTCAGGATGGACGACAGCTCATTGAGCTTAACTTGAAGCGGTGTTAGGTCGTCTTTGGTCTGGGCGATCGCATCGGCGATCTTGCCCATCTCGGTCTTCATGCCCGTGGCCACGACGATGGCGCGCCCGCGGCCATAGACCACAGAAGACCCCATATAGCACATGTTCCTGCGGTCAGCGAGCGGGACGTCGTCTGTCCCCGAAGAGAGGCCCAGCGCCTCCGTGATCTTGTTGACAGGCACCGACTCTCCCGTCAGCGCAGACTCCTCGATCTTCATCGACGCGCTCTCGACGATGCGGCAATCAGCGGGCACAGCGTCGCCGGCCTCAAGCACCACGACATCGCCCGGGACTAGCTCTTCCGCAGGTATCATGTACAATTTTCCGTTGCGGATGACCTTCGACTGCGCAGCGCTCATCTTCTGCAGGGCAGAGAGAGCATTTTCCGCCTGGTATTCTTGGGCTACGCCGAGAATCGAGTTCAGCACGACCACGAACATGATGATGATCACGTCGGCGAAGTCAGCTTCACCTTGGGCTATGCCCGTTAGGGCGGAGATCACGGCGGCAACGATCAGCATGATCACCATTGGATCAGCCATCATCGCGAAGAAGCGCTTCCAAAGAGGGTCTTTCGCGGCCTCTTTGAGCCTGTTAGGCCCTATCTTCTCGAGCCGCGCGGCAGCCTTGGCACTGTCAAGGCCTTGCTCCAGCGAGCTCGCTTGCTCCTGCACAACTTCACCGGCCTGTTCAAGATACTCTTTCATTAAGTTCCTCCTGGGTTAATTTTCCCCGGCAACTTGATGCCCGATCATAATTCCCCAGGAGGGGCAAGGGCTCACCAAGATATGACTGCCGGCTGTTTACATAGCGCATATGCTACCCGAAACCGCTGCCTTAAACCATAAAAAGCCCCAGCCTTTTACAAAAGGCCAGGGCCTGGGGGCCACTGGAAAAGGAGCCTACTGCACTTGTGCCACCATCGCCATGTTGGTAGAGGTCGTGTAGTCTCCTTGACGTGGAGAGGTATGCGGATCGCCAGCAGTGACCACAACTATATCGTTAGATTCGACAAGATTATTGTTCTTTGCAACCTTCAGCGCGTTATAGATCGTTCTAGAAAGCGACCCCTGTTCAGAGGTTTGGAAAGACTCGACACCCCACATAAAGCAGCAGCGACGCGCCGTAGCAGGAATTGGTGACATAGCATAGATCGGCAGATGTGGACGGAATGTTGAGATCAGGCGAGCAGTACGGCCCGTGTGCGTTGGGCAGACGATACACTTTGCTCCGACTTCGTCAGCAATCTCGACAGCTGAAAAGCCGATCGCCGAGTTGACATTGCGCACGCCGGAGCGCTCAGTGAATTGACGGCGCTCGGGAAGGTACTTCTCTGTCTCGCAGCAGATCTTGGCCATGGTCTGCAGGGCCTCAACAGGATATTTGCCTGCAGCCGTCTCACCTGAGAGCATCACGCAGTCGCTGCCGTCGTAGATGGCATTGGCAACGTCGGTGACCTCAGCACGCGTCGGGCGCGGGTTGCGAATCATGGAGTCAAGCATCTGCGTGGCCGTTATAACGGGCTTGTAGACGTCATTGCACTTCTTGATGATCTGCTTTTGGATGTGCGGGACTTGCTCTGAGGGGACCTCTACGCCGAGGTCGCCGCGGGCCACCATGATACCGTTGGACACCTCAAGAATCTCGTCGAAATTCTTCACGCCGAGAGCGCATTCAATTTTGGGCAGGATGTAGATATTGAACAAGCCATGCTCGGCGCAAATCCGCCGTATCTCCCGCACCGCCTGGGCGTTGCGGATAAATGAGGCCGAGATGGCGTCGATGCCCAGCTCGCAGCCAAAGATGAGATCCGCACGGTCTTGCTCCGTGACAGAGGGAAGGCCGATCTCGACATTGGGCACGTTAACGCCCTTCTTTTCCCCTAGCTCACCACCGTTGGTGACGATGCAGTGCATCTCATCGCCCTCGACGTGATCGACCTTAAGTCCGATGAGGCCGTCATCGATGAGGATGATGGAGCCCTTCTTGACCTCGCGCGGAAGGTTGTGGTAATCAAGCGAAAAGCGATAGGCGTTACCTGGGACACTCGTGTCGGTCGTTACGATGACCTTATCATCTGTTTTCAAAACGACATTTTTATGATTCTCAAGCTCACCGGTGCGAACCTCGGGACCCTTTGTGTCAAGCATGATAGCGACAGGTATGCCGAGCTCCTTGGAGATAGCGCGGACGCGCTCGATGTTTTTCTTATGATACGCATGGGTTCCATGGGAGAAGTTGAAGCGCGCGACATTCATTCCCCCGAGGATCAGCTTGCGCAACACTTCGTCGTCGTCTGTGGCAGGGCCCATCGTACATACGATCTTAGTTCTCTTATTCATGCAACTCCTTGTTGTCATTGCCCGGTTTTTCTTGTCTTTTTCCTTCCGGGACTGCTTCAAAACCTATGCCACATCCTGCGCTATGGAACCTCTGCCATCTGCGCACGATGACGGTATCATCGCCACATCAACAAACGACGCTCTTCGGTATGAACTCTTCGCCCCTGTCGTAGTGCACTGCGTTGTCAAGCGTGACGCGCGCGATCTGCGAGAGGGCTTCCTTCGTGAAGAATGCCTGGTGAGATGTCATAACGACGTTGGGAAACGAGCACAGGCGCGCCGTCACGGAATCGATCACCAAACCGGAGCGGTTCTGATAGACGTTGGCATTCTCCTCCTCATAGACGTCTAGCCCGGCTGCACCGATCTTGCCGGAGATGATGCCACGTATCAGTGCCTGCGTGTCGACAAGCCCGCCACGACCGGTGTTGACGAAGATCACGCCGTCTTTCATCTTGGCAATCGCGTCGTCGTCGATCAGGTGATAGCTGTCTTTGTTGAGAAACGCGTGTAGGCTGATGAAATCAGCGCGATGGTACAGCTCGTCATAATCGACATACTTGTCTATAATGTGCTCCTCATCCACAAGCTTCTGGTTGGGATATAGGTCGGATCCGAGAACCGTCATGCCATAGCCCTTGCAGATGCGGCAAAGGGCGGCGCCTATGCGCCCAGTCCCGACGATGCCGGCTGTCTTGCCATGCAAGGTCTCACCGACGAGGCCGTCAAGGGAAAAGTCGTTCTCACGAACGCGAATGTACCCTTTGTGGATGCGGCGGTTGGCGCACTGCGCAAGCGCCATTGCATGCTCGGCAATGGCCTCCGGAGAGTAGGCCGGCACACGGGTCACCCTGATGCCGAGGTCTGTTGCCACTGGCACGTTCACGGCATCAAAGCCGGCGCAGCGCATCAGCACGAGCCCGACGCCAAAGCCCTTGAGGATCTCGAGCGTCATGGCTGAGATGTCGGCATTCACAAAAGCGCATACGGCGTCATAGCCTCGAGCAAGTGCCGCGGTCATGGGGGTGAGGTTCGACTCGATGAAGTCCACTTTGATGTCAGGATAGTCGGGCAGCTCGGCCTCAAAGGATTTCTTGTCATAACTAGCCGTGCCAAAGAAGAGGACCTTCATGGTCAGTATCCCTTCCTCTCTTGCGCCACTGGCGTCAATTCCACGATACAGCCACTCACAGCACCTCTTATTCTAGCGCGACCATGCGTCTTTACATTTCAGAGCTGCTGTTTTGAGGAGGAGAGGTTGTATTGACTCCTTGAGCGTAGTCAACTCAGCATCAGGACTCGCAAAGCCAGTAATGGCAGGAAAACGGTCCCACCTGACTGCCTGCCCCAAAATCATGCTCCTTGCCAGACAGGAGGTCGAGAGCGCGCCCACAGCCTGCGTCGAAGTGCAGTACTGTCTGCTCATTGGCCGCGTTGACCGCTACGATCACCCGCTGGCCTTGCGCCTGCCTCTGAAAGACAAGCTGCAAAGGCTGGCAGAGCAGTTCACGGTAGCTTCCCGCACAAAATGCTAGCTTGGCCTCCGGGCTTTGCCGCGCTTTGATGTACGAGGCTATCTGATCGGTCAACTCAGTACGTCTCGGTGCGTCAAAAGCAGGCCGAAGCTCATGGTCACCGAATTTCTTTTCCCCGACAGCGCCCCACTCGCTCCCATAATACAGGCAGGGGACGCCTGGCATACCAAAAAGCAAACCATAGAGGGAGACTAGTTGGCGCGCATCTCTGAGACGTGTTGCAATACGTGGGACATCATGGTTGTCGAGGAAGGAGAGCAGCTGCTTGCCTGTGTAGAGATCCCACGGGTCAGAGCCGAATTGGCGCTTGAGGGTGTAGGCAATCTCATACATGTTGGCTGAGTTCATCGACGACCACAGGCCCTTGTACGCCTCGTAGTTATAGACAGAGTCACAGGCATGGTCATTCATCCAGCAATTATAGTCGCCGGACATAGTCTCGCCGAGCAAAAGGAATTTCTTTGCCCGCTTGGCTGTCAACTCGTCAGCAACTTGGCGAAGATAGTTGAGGAACCCGAGATCTAGGCAGTAGGCGACGTCGAGGCGGACACCGTCGATGTCAAAGTCAGCCTCCCAGCCACGCATGACATCTGCAAGATAGGCATTTAGGTCGAGATTTGCATGGTTGAGCTTCACAAGATAGGGCACTTCGTTCCATGTCTCATAGGAAAAGCCGTCGCCGTACTCATTGTTGCCGCTCCAGTTGATATTGAACCAACCCGCATAAGAGCTTTTCCCTTTGTTAGCCAAAACATCCTGAAACGCCCAGAAGCCTCGCCCAACATGGTTGAAGACGCCATCGAAAAGCACGGCTATCTTCACCTCATGAAAAGCATCAACGACTGCACGTAGATCGGATGAGCAGCCAAGACGGGCGTCAACTTGAGTGTAGTCACGGGTGTCATAGCCGTGAGTGTCACTTGCGCAAACGGGGTTGAGCATAACTGAGGTGGCACCGAGATGCTGAATATGCTCGATCCATCCATCATCAACAATATTGAGTAGGCGATGGCCATCTTCTGCATGGCTACCCACCTTCCGAGCGCCTTCATTTGAGCCGTCATTGCGCCACGGAGCCCCTGTAAGACCGAGCGGATAGATCTGGTACATGATGCCACCCTCATACCAATTCATACTATCCTCCTCTATGCTTTCTCTCTCACATGCTCGGACAAACAGGTGAAGCCATAGACAATCCTCATTCCCCCACAACACCACGAGCGCGACGGGTTTCATTTGAGATCACGCAACGGTTTGCAGGCAGCCAGACACTTCCCCACTCAAACGGCATGTCATCCTCAAGAAAGACAAGCTGGTCGAGATCGAGCACCGGTGCCCGCTCATCACACTCAAGCCAAGCTCCACGTGCCTTGCCTGCTGTCCGCGCCGTGTAGACCATCTCAGAGCGTCCAATACGATGACCAGAGAGTCTCTCGACAATTGCAAAAAGGGCCTCATGCTCGAAGTCAGCTGAAACGAGAGCTGGGCATGCCTCTAGTGACAGGTGGCTCTCAATCAGCATCACGGCTCTCCTATGCACATAGCGGACACGCACAAGATACATGTATTCGTCGCCTTCCTCGATCTGGAGGTTCTCGGCAACCGCGAGGTTGGCGTGCTCAATACGCTTCGCCACGACCCTGGTCCTGAACTCGATACCTTGTGCGTTCATTGACTCGCCAAAGGATAGAAGCTGGTTTGACGATGGCCGAGCCATCAGTGGCTGGACAACAAAGGTGCCACGGCCGCGCTGCTGAACCAACAGACCTTCATCGACGAGCTGGCGAATGCCCTTCTGCACGGTGCCACGCGACAGTTGCAACATGTCCATCAGCTCGTGCTCTGAGGGAATCGGCTCATTAACTCCCCATTCCTTCGAGTAGATCTTCTCTCGCACATAGTCAGAGACCTGCACATAGAGCAACTCGCCGTCTGATCTATCAAACTTTGGCATTGAACTCCTGTCTTGGACGGACAAGAACAATTTTCACACTGTCTATTTTAGCTGACACGCATATGCAAGAAGGCCACGCGCTATGACGCCGTCAACTTCATCGAAGACTGCATTGAAGAAACTCAAGGGAAGAAGATCATAGTTGGGAGTGCCATATATATGATGTGTGTGAGTATCTTCGACGATCTTGGTCGCCGCCTCAATGGCTGGACCGATATCAGCTGCTGCGATCTCATATTGCGGGAAGGCAGCACATTGAGAAACGAGCTTCTTTGTCATCACTGGCACCAGATGGAGATCAAAGGTATGGCCGAAGGTATGAAAGTCATTTTGCTTACGGATACGCGTGACATCACCGAAAGGAATGCCATGGGATGAAATAAACACATTGGCATGATGGTTGTAGATATGATCCGCGACAAGATGCGCCCATGCACCGAGCACGATGTCGCTGACCCTACCTGCTACATTCGCACTTGGAAGAGCAAATCTCTGCCAAAATGTAGCATAGTCTGGCTCTGGCATATGGTAAGGATCTGCAAGATGGGTTATGCGATAGTCAATGGCTTTCGATATAGGGTGTACGAGATAACCCACATAAATGTCCGGAACGAAATTCCCAAAGAGAAAGCAATTTGTGTCCCAGATACCAAGATCACCTGCTGTGTGCTCTCGCAACAGTCTCTCGACATGAGCGGTATGTATATCCCATCCTGGCATATCAATCAGGAGCGCACTTCACCACCCGTCGACTTCGTAACCTTCGTCACAAGCTTCTTGTGCGCTCTTTCAACCTCCTCAGAGGTAAGTGTATGATCAGCGGCGCGATACGTGAGTGAAAAGGCCATTGATTTCTTACCCACTCCTACGCGCAACGGATCTCGATACACATCGAACAGATGTACGTCTGCCAGCAGCTTGCCTCCAGCTGAGTGCAACCTCTGCATGACCTGCTCACAGGTAACACTCTCGTCAACAACAAGCGCTATGTCCACATTGACGCCCGGAAGGGTGGGCACGCTCTCATAGGGGAGTTCACGATGAGCAAGACGCAGCAGACAAGCCACAGACAATTCGAAAGCGACAACCGGAACGTCAATGTCAAAGCGTCTAAGTGCTGCCGGATGGATGGCACCTACCCAGCCAATAAGCTCACCCTTTGCAAGAACTTCTGCAGCGCGTCCTGGCTGTAACCAACTATACAACTCTGGCTTTGCGGGCCTGTAGCGCACCTTCGTTATGCGCAGGACTGATAACAGGCGTTCGACAACGCCTTTTGCGTCAAAGAAGTCAAGTTTAGGGTGTTTATCGTTCCACCCATCAAGATCCCATGCGCCACACATCACTGCAGAGATAAATAGCGGCTCGTCGGGCTGACTTTTGTGCGGATGTCCAAAAAAGACTCGACCCATCTCATAAAGCTGCACGTTAGGTACCTCATGGGCAAGATTGTACGCAACCGAGCGCAGCAGGCCGGCCATGTTCGTGCGGCGCATCTCAGACTGATCGGCGACGAGCGGGTTCATGATTCTCACGGGCAGCCCGCGACCCTCTTCGCTCATGCCAAGGCGCTTAAGGTCGCCCTCCTCCGCAAAGCAGTATGTGGTGGTCTCAGAAAGGCCGCAGGCTCGCAGCGTCTGGCCTATCTCGCGCAGGCGCTGCTGCGCGAGCGTAAGCCCGCCGGCGTGGTTGCGTGCAGCTGGCAGCGTCGTTTGCACACGATCCTCCCCCCACAGGCGCAGGCATTCCTCCACAAGGTCAACCTCGCGCGTAAGGTCAGGGCGACTCGTGGGCGGCACGACGCGCAAAACTTCCTCATCGCGACCATGCACAACAGCACAGCCCAGTCTGCGAAGACGCGTAATCATAAAGTCCGTCTCGATCGGAGCACCTGACAAGGAACGAACACGAGCGGGGCGCAGCTCTATCGTTACCGCAGCGGCTGGCTTGGGATATACGTCAACCATACCAGCACAGACTTCAGCGCCGCAACACTCCTCAAAAAGGGCAGCGGCAATGGCGGAAACTTCATCGCAACTCGCCGCGTCAACTTGACGCTCGTAGCGGATTGATGCCTCACTCATGAGGTCTAAGTCACGACTTGTCCGCGAAATGTGGGCTGCGTCGAAGCAGGCTGCCTCGAGCAGCACATCGCAGGTGCCCTCATCGATCTCAGAGTTGGCGCCGCCCATAACGCCGGCGAGGCAGACAGGAGTCTTCCCGTCATCGCTGATCACGGCCATGTCCGGCGTGAGCATGCGCTGCTTGCCGTCTAGGGTGACGAGCTCCTCGCCAGCCTTAGCAGCCCTAACGACGATGTGGCGCTTGCCATCCCGTACAGAGAGCTTCCCGAGGTCAAAGGCGTGGAGCGGCTGGCCGGTGAGATACATCACGTAGTTTGTCACATCGACGACGTTGTTGATGGGGCGTGCGCCGGCAGCGCGCACACGACGAGCAAGCCACTCAGGGGAAGGCCCTATCTTGACGTGCCTGACGACGCGCGCTGTATAGCGGCTGCACATCTCAGGCGCATCTATGCGCACGTCGACCAGTCGCGCAGTCGGCTCGAGCAGCCTCTCGTGCTTGATCCGGGGAAGCTCAATGTGCGTATCCTCATCGAAGATGGCGGAGACCTCCGTGGCGACGCCTACCATCGAGAGGCAGTCGGGACGGTTAGGGGTCATCTCACAGTCGAAGACCGTATCAGAAAGCCCCATGTACTCAGGAAAGTCAACGCCCACAGGGGCATCGGCCGGCAAGATCATGATGCCGGAATGGTCGCTGCCCAGCCCGAGCTCGCGCTCAGAGCAATTCATGCCGCACGAGTCGATGCCGCGCAATTTGCTCTTTTTGATCTTGACGCCGCCGGGAAGCTCGGCCCCCTCCATAGCGACGACAATCTTGTCGCCTGCATTGAAGTTCTGTGCGCCACATACGATCTGCAAGGGAACAGGCTTGCCATCGGCGTCAACGCTTTTGCTGCCAACGGAGACCTTGCAAAGCCACATATGGTCGGAGTTGGGGTGAGGGACCTTCGATACGATCTGTCCCGTGACCACATTTTTGAGGTCAGCACCAACCCGTTCTACACCCTGCACCTCCGTGCCAGTCCTGACAAATTCCTTGACCAGCGTCTGCGGGTCATCGGGAAGGTCTACCATCGTTTTGAGCCACTCATAAGAAATGCGCATTTCATTGCCCTTCTTTTGCGCCAAGACGTATGTCGAAGACAGCCTGCTCTAGCTAGAATTGATGGAGGAAGCGCTCATCGCCGGCCATGAGCATGCGCAGATCAGGCAAGTTGTAACGCAAGGCTGCGACGCGCTCAACGCCGATGCCGAAGGCAAAGCCGCTGTACTTCTCGGGATCAATCCCCACGTACCCGAAGACGTTCGGGTCGACCATCCCGCAGCCCAAGATTTCGAGCCAGCCTGTTCCCTTGCAGAAGCGGCAGCCCTTGCCGCCGCAGACACCGCAGCTAACATCGACTTCACAGCTCGGCTCAGTGAATGGGAAGAAGTGCGGGCGGTAGCGCGTCGCCCGATCAGCACCAAATATCTCCCGCGTAAAATAGTCGAGTGTGCCCTTCAGGTCGCCAAACGTGATCCCCTCATCTACGACAAGACCTTCTACCTGCGTAAATTGCGGCAAGTGGTTTGCGTCTGCCGTATCAGGGCGAAAAACGGTTCCGGGGCAGATCATGTAAATGGGAGGCTTATGCTCCTCCATCGTATGGATTTGGACGCCTGAGGTCTGCGTGCGAAGAAGAACGTCTGAGGACGAAAGGCCGAGGTCGCCCTTTCCCTCGGGAGCGTTGTCAACGACGTAGAACGTATCGGACGCCGCGCGGCTCGGATGGTTAGCAGGAGCATTGAGCGCCGTGAAGTTATGGTAGACATCCTCGATGTACGGACCATCCTCCACCGTGTAATCCATACCACAGAAGATATCCTCTATCTCCTCACGGATCTGCGAGATCAAATGCTGCGTGCCCAGCGGATGGCTGCGGCCGGGCAGCGTCACGTCGACGGCCTCTGAAGCTATTTTGGCCTCAAGCGCAGACTGGGCAAGCTCTTGGCGACGCTGTGAGATCGCAGCCTCGACGTCAGCGCGCACGTCATTGGCAAGCTTGCCCATGGCTGGTCGATCCTCGGGCGCGACACTTCCCATGGACCGCATTATCTGCGTGAGGCTCCCCTTCCTACCGGTTACAGCCACGCGAAGTCTATCCAGCTCCTCGACGGTGCTGACGCGCGCTAGACCGTCTTTGACCTGGGCCCTTATGGCAGCAAGATCATCTGACATCGACATGTCGTCCTTTTCCCCTTCTCACAAAAAACCGCCCCTGGGAACTCATGCCCAAGGACGGATCTTCTTCTCCGCGGTACCACCTCGGTTGGAGTGCAGCTGTATACCCGCACATCCCGCTTTCACCCCGTGTCGTGGAGCCGACGACTCCCCTACTCATGCGCCACCGCCACAGCGGCCCTGCGTATTTTCAGGTCGCAGCTGGTAGAGTGAACTCTGCCTCCCCATCCATGCGAAAGCCTCTCAGCCAGCGAGCTCTCTCTCTTGTGCATGAACACCGCGGGATGCAAACCTCTCCGTCATCGCCTTGGCAGCAAGGATAGCACAGGAGGCAAAAAAAGGGCGAATGGATTGAAAGACGCCCCAGTTTTTACGCTTGTCTGTCGGCTGCGGCCTCACGCTGAAGGATCTCGTCGGCCAAGATGGAGTCCCCATGGCGTGCAAGCGCAATGAAGACGCACATCAGCACCCCCATGATCGCGATATAGAGAAACAGCTGGGCTTCTGCGACATCCATGATCACGCCGGAGAGAATAGGAGTGACCACCTGCGCTGCCATGCTTACGGTGTAGTAGTAGCCCGAATAGCGACCGACGCTGCGGGCGCTGCAGTTTTCCAAGATCATGGGATATACGCACAGGTCAACGGTCCCCAAAGACGCACCCATAAGAAGGAATAGCACATAGTAACCAGTGGTGAATGTCGGATACAACCACATCACGACAGGACAAGCAGCCATCACCACACCTGCCACAAGCGCAACACGCTTTCGCCCTATTTTGAGTGACAGGTTAGCCATCGGCACATACGAAGCCAGGGCACCTACAATGGTAACAATATTAATCACTGCATACGACCCGCCGCGCATCGAGAAGAAGTCCGACGCATAGCGGGAGATGTTTGTCGTCATGGCATTATAGGACATGTAATAGAAGAACACGGCCCCCAACAAAAGAGCAATCGAGCGCAGGAGCTCAGGGTCGCTCACCCGCTCATGCGCAGCATCCTCATCATCGCTCGGGTCAATCTTATCCTCCTCGATTCCCATGCGATAGCTTTCCTCGTGCATCTTCTCAACAGCACGAGGTTCGTTAAGCAAAAGCTTGAAGGCCACAGCAGCACCGGCAATGACAATGCCTTGCAGAAGGAAGACCGGCACGTAATCAGGGTGGTCAACCGAAGGCACCAATATGCTGATAGCTACCAGCATGGCACCCGTGCCCGCATAGCCGACGATCTTGTCAACGGAGTCACCCTTGGTCCTCAGCGGACGAGGAGTAATGTCTGCCACGATGGCAATCGTGGCCGTTCGATATGCACATATGGCAGTCAGCGTTACAAGGATCATGGCTATGAGCATAATGAAGTTACCCTGGTTGTTTGCCACCGCGATCAGCGGAACTGAGACCGTGGCAAATGCCGAGCCCACAAGAATGAACGGCGTTCTGCGTCCCAGTCGAGAGCGGCAGTGATCCGACTGAATGCCAAACCAAGGAAGTAAAAAGAGACCGAAGATGTTATCAAGTGCCATGACAATGCCAGTCACCCAGTTTGAAAGGCCAAATGTCTGTGTCAGCATCTTGGGAATTAGGCCATCGAAGATCTGCCAAAACGAGATCATACCCATAAACGGCAACGAGGCCACAGCGCAGCGCTTCCAGTCGAAAGGGATCTTCGCTGCCTTGCGTTTGGTCTTTTCAGCCATCGAACCTCCTTTTTGCGTAAAGCTCTTCCCGCCGTGAACGACGGAAGGGCCTGCAGCGCCTAGCCCTGCAACTGGGCCAAGCCTCGCACGAACGCGACGTAAAACTCCACCCCTTGCTTGTAGTCTTTTACGGCAATCCTTTCGTCCGTGCCATGGATGAGTTTCTCACGCGCCTCGGGAGAGTAGATAAAAGCGGCAAAGCGATAGACGCGCTTGCAGATCTTGGTGAACGAACGCGCATCGGAGCAGCTGGACTGCACGTAAGGGCAGACGCCGGCCTCCGGATAGACCCCAGCTACACAGCGGCGGATGTAGTCAAACGCTGCATCGTCATACGGAGAGAACGGAGACGGCTCGTTTATCAGGCTGTCCTTGGAAAAGTCAACGGTAATGCAGTCATCAGGCACGCCACTTGAGCTGCATTCGGCTTGTGCCTGTTTTCGCGCGCGATCCAAGGCGACCGCGACGCTCTCAAAGGGCGCTATGCGAACGTTAAGGTTCGCTGAGGCCTGAGAGGGCAAGACGTTTCGCGCTGGTGAACCCATAAGCTGTGTGAGCGCATAGGTGCTTCGAACCATCGGGCCTGTCTCCGAGCCTGAAGCAAGAATTCGACCCACGAGCGGGCGAAACAGCCACATGTTGGCAAAGACCATCCGGTAGGCGAACGAGCCGCGCGCAGAGAGCTCCTTGAGCATCGCGGCGACGGCGGCAGTCACCTGCGGCTTGCCAGGATGAGCACATATTCTCTCCGTCGCCCGCACAAGCAGGCGCGTCGCATCATTGCGGGAGGGGGCGGAAGCATGCCCGCCAGCGGCATGGGCGCTTACCGTGAGGTCGATGTGGCCCTTTTCAGACACGCCGACCATGGCCATGGGCGACGAGACGCCGAGCGGCACGCCCGTCGCCACCGCCCCGCCCTCATCAAGCACCATGTATGGGTGCACACCATGGTCTTCGAGCCACTGCACAGCATGGTCGGCAGTCGGTCCGGCACTCTCTTCGCAGCAAGACGAGAAGAACCAGATGTCGCGCGGCGGAACATAGCCCTCCGCCAGCAGATGCTCGAAGGCCTCCATGCAGCCGCAAAAGCAAAGCTTGTTGTCGAGGGTCCCTCGCGCCCAGATCTGCTCATCATGAACCTCGGCGGCAAAGGGGGGATAGGTCCATTTTTGCCCATCAGTCGACACCACGTCATGGTGGGCCATCAGCACCACCGGCTGCAGCGCAGCATCAGCGCCCGCCCATCGCATCAGTATCCCAAACTCATCTATGCGCTGAAGCTCGAAGGCAGACATCGTAAGCGGATACAGCTTGCGCAGTGCAGGAACCCACTGCTCAAAAGGCTTGCGGTCAAAAAGGGCCGGGTCGTCTCGAGAGACCGTCGGGATGCGCAGAAGCGTTCGGAAGTGCTCCACCTCGTCGTCGCCGGCTCGATAGCCACCTGCACCAATGGGGTCTGCCGCTGATGCCGTAGGCTTAAGCGCGAAAGCGCGAGCCACACACACCATCACGACGACAATGATGAAAAAAAGAATGACCTCGAAAATCAGCATGGCATGTCCTGTTCCTATCCTGCTATGGCCAGATGCGTGCCTTGGCATCTAAGTCCTCGGGTGCCTGAGGCAATGGCTGCACAGCTTTGTACTGACTATAAAACTCGCAGCCAATCGTGCGCCAAAGCGTCACGCTATGGAAACCTCTGGAAATAGGCGCACTGCAGGGAGCTCTAAAAAAGGCGATCCCATGACGCCTCACGGCAGCATGCGGCAGCTATGACGAAAAAGGCCATTCGCATGACGCAAGAGCCTCGACGGCCTGCGCAACCGCATCCTCGTCGCACGGTCCGATATGCCAACGGGCCGCGTCTCTTACGCTTGACTGCGCATTTGCCACCGCGACGCAGTCAGGCACCACAGAAAACATCGGCAAATCATTTTCGGCGTCGCCGAAAACTACAGCTTCGCTCGTATCAATCCCTAACGCATCGCAGAGCATGCACACGCCAGTTCCCTTGTTGTAGCCATGGGGCATGATGTTCGAAAATCCTGGGAGCGCGTAGTCAAAATCCAAGCCTTCGACCTCTCTGTTGAGACGCGCGACGAGCTCTCGCGCCGTCTTGTCATCTGAAGAGATAAACACGTTGGATTTGATGATGGGAAAATCAGGCACGTCCTCTACGGGAACGCAGACACGAGCGTAAGTGGGAAAGACTGCAGCGAGATCCTCGCGCTCACCGGTCACAAGAAGCGGCGTGCCACCTTTGAAACAGAGCAAGCCTGCATGTGGCACTTCCTTCAGGATTGTCGCGGCCTCCCTTAAGGCGCTGCGCGCGGAGTGCTCCTCATGGATGAGACGCCCGTCAAGATAGACCTGCAGTCCGTTGGTGGCTAGGCAGGTAGAGCAGCAGGTCGCATCCCCGCCGAAGAAAGGGGGGATCCAGTCAATACCACGACCGCTTGCAGGCCCTATGTGTATGCCCGCGTCAAGGGCCCTATGAAAGGACGACACCGTGCGCTCGGAGACGCGGCTTTCCCCATGCGGCAGGATTGTGTTGTCGATATCCGTCAAGATCAGCCGGATCACACATTTCCCCTCTTCATTTGGTAATCTTCATCTGGTAATGCATCAGCGGGCAAGGACCAGCTGCGTGGAAGTGTCTTTCACACATGCGGTCATAACACCATGAGGATCACTCTCCATGAATATTCCGTCTACGTCAGAAACATCCCCAAAATAGTATAAACCTGGTGCATTAATTTTGCTTGAGTCCATAAGCACATACGTTGCGCCCGCACATGAGAGAAAAGCACGTTTAAGCTCTGCCATGCCCTCATAGTTAGTCATGAAGCCATGCCGTGGAGCAAAAGAGGTGGGGCACACGAAGGCGACATCGGGCCGCAATGCTAAAAGCGCTGAAACAGCTGCAGGGCCTGATGTGTACCGGTGAGCCTTGCGCAATGTGCCGCCCAGCAACACGACCTCTGCGGACGGCATTGCGCGATCAATGTAATCAGCAATTGTAAGATCAGCTGTTATGAGCGTAAGAGCACCGCAAGAGTTGAGGGCTTGGACAAGCGCAAGGCCCGTGGTGCCCGTGTCAACAAGAACCGACTGACCTGCCCTTACAAATGAGGCTGCCTCATGGGCAATCGCCCTTTTTGCTTCCACATTCACATTGATGCGGCGATCTTGGATCGAAACCGTGAGCGTCTTTGACAAGGAGATGGCACCGCCATGCGTCCGACGCAGCTTTCCATCATGGGCAAGAACGTCAAGGTCAGAGCGAACCGTTACGCACGATACACCAAAGGCCTTCGCAATCTCAGACACTTGGACAGACGTGTTCTGCTCAAGCATCGCAAGAATTGCTGCCCGCCTCTGTTCAGCGAATTTCGTCATAGACCCCTACTTACTTCGAACGGAGCACCCTGCCTTAGCATCCTCACAAGGCAGTTTATATGTGGGAGTTTTCCCTAATATGGCTAAAATGTGTTTCTTTAACTTACTAAAAAACAAACAAACACAAATTTTTACGTTTCTATTTAATCTCTGGCACCTTGCTTATCGACCGCATTCGCTAACAAAAGCAAAGATATTACACTGACTTTTGTTTTTTCGACCCCAAACTCAAAGGGCCTCGTTGCATGGCAGCAGTAAACCTCTACCTTTATATGTGATGAGGACAATAGAGGATATGAGGCGTTGGCGATTCACTCCCCTAGACGAGAGGAAAGAGGCATCATGCTTGTATCAACCAAGGAAATGCTGACTGCTGCCCAAGCTGGTCACTATGCGGTCGGCGCTTTTAATGTGGAAAATCTCGAATTTGTCATGGCAGTGGTGAGAGCTGCAGAAGAAAAGCGCTCTCCCGTCATATTGCAAACTACGCCTGGAACCATTAAGTATGCGTCCTTGGACTATTTCTCATCGATGGTACATACGGCAGCTAGCCGCGCGCATGTGCCCATAGCCCTGCATCTTGACCATGGCGATGGGTTTGATCGCTGCATTCAAGCCATACGAGCTGGTTACACGTCTGTCATGATAGATGGCAGCCACGTTCCGTTCGAGGAAAACGTCGCCTTGACCTCATCGGTCACCAAGGTTGCCCAAGCAATTGACCTCCCCGTAGAAGCTGAGCTCGGTAAGGTGGGCGGGAAAGAAGATGATGGGCCTGCAGTCAAGGGAGAGAGCCCGTACACGGACCCAGAGCAAGCGGTTGAATTTGTAGCCCGCACGCACTGCACAAGCCTTGCCATTGGCATCGGCACCGCACATGGCGTCTATAAGGGCACGCCTCACATCGAGCAGGGCATCTTAAAAGAGATACGCTCAAAACTTGAGATTCCCCTTGTGCTGCATGGGACTTCCGGCGTCCCTGACGACCAAGTCAAAGAGGCCATCAACAATGGCATTTGCAAAGTCAACTACGCAACAGAGCTTAGACAAGCGTTTACCCGTGGCTTTATGGGATATATGGCTTCCAACCCCTCTTGCTTTGACCCAAAGAAGCCCTCTAAGAATGGGATGCAGGAGATCATGGCTGTAGTTGAGTCCCATATGGACAATTTAGACTCGACAAACAAGGCATAGCTCTAAGCCATAGGACGCAATTCTCTAGCAGTTGCAAAGCTGCTAGGGAATTTTCCCTCGCGAGACCAAGGGCACCTAAAACGAGAATTTATGGGTGCCTTCGGTAGCGTCTCACAGCCCGCGTTCGTCGACGATCCTTAAAGCCTCTGCGTCTGCCACTAACGTGCAATCGGTGTGCAGCTGCAAGATAGAAGCAGGAACTTCAGGAGTCACCGGACCGTATGCGCACGCCCATACGGCATCGGCCTTTTCACCACCGCTTGCAATGATGACAATTCTGCGCGCGCGCATGATTGTCTGTACTCCCATCGTATAGGCTTGCCGCGGCACGTCCTGCTCATTTTTAAACAGACGGCTGTTCGCCTCAATCGTCGACTCTGTCAAGTCCACGCAATGCGTACCCTTCGAGAAAGCCTCATCAGGCTCATTGAAGCCAATATGGCCATTGCGCCCGATGCCAAGAAGCTGCAGATCTGGATATCCTGCCTCTGCGACAAGCCGATCGTAGGCCTTGCATGCAGCCTCAGCATCAAGATTGGCCCCGTCAGGGACATGCGTACGAGAGAGGTCGATATTGATGTCATCAAAGAAATTCTTGCGCATGAAGTAGTGATAGCTTTGCGGGTCGTTATGCGTCAACCCGCGGTACTCGTCGAGGTTATACGTACTTACCTGAGAAAAATCAACGTCACCCTTGCGATACCACTCAACGAGTTGCTGATAGGCGCCTATCGGCGAGGTTCCTGTCGCCAAGCCCAAAACAGAGTCTGGTTTGAGAATCACCTGCGCTGATATGATATTTGCAGCTTTGCGGCTCATGTCATGATAGTCACTTGCACGTACGATCCTCATAGAACTCCCCTCCTGTGAGAATGAGATTTAATGCTGCTTTCTGACGCATTAGCTTCCTTGCACGCTCCTGCCGCCAACATACGTGTCAGCAAGGCTTAGGTCATCGCGCAGCACAACAAAGTCTGCAAAACGGCCAGGGGCTATTTTGCCGCATTGGCCGTCTATATGGTTGGCCCGAGCAGGGATCTCTGTTGCCATGCGAATGGCTTGCTCTGCAGTCACGAGGTTCCAATTAAACACATTGCGCACGGCCTCGGCAAGTGTAAGTACGCTGCCCGCAAGGCTGCCCTTATCCCGTAAATAGCAGGCGCCATCCCGCATGACGACCGGCAGTCCGCCACTCACATACTCACCGTCAGGCAGCCCCCCACAGCCTAGGCAGTCTGTGATGAGCACGACGTGCTGCCAACCCTTTGCGGCTACAAGGACCTTGACCGCAGCGGGTAGGACATGATGGCCATCACAGATAACCTCGGCATATGTCGACGGCGTCGACAGCGCAGCTCCGACAACGCCAGGCTCACGATGCTGAAAACCCCGCATACCGTTATAGGTATGCACAAAGCTTGTAGCTCCAACATCAACAGCTGCCATCGCTTGCTCATATGTGGCATCAGTATGGCCTATCGCAGCCACAACGCCCTCACCAAGAAGAGCCGCTATGTAGGCAAGCGAGCCTTCTCGCTCGGGCGCCAGAGCACTGCGGCGGATAAGCCCTTGTGCCGCGTCTTGCCACTTGTGAAAAAGCCCAATGTCCGGGTCACAAAGATGGCGGGGATCCTGAGCGCCTACGTGCTCTTCCGTAAAAAAGGGACCCTCAAGAAAAATGCCTTGTATACGAGCGCCTTGCCAAGAGTCATTGTGGCTACGAGCAACTTCGGCAATTGCCTTGCAATCAAGCGAGATCTCTTCAGCGGGAAGCGTGAACGTCGTTGGCAGCCATGAAGTCGTCCCATGTTTAGCCAGCTCAATACTTGATGCCTCAATGCCTGCCGAATCAGCGTCGGTCGTCGAGTGCCCAAAAAAGCCATGGATGTGTGTGTCAACAAACCCTGGGGCCACCCAGGTGCCGGGTGCCTCAACAATCTTTCCCTCTGGCCTTTCAAAAGAGAAGAAGTCGAACTTTCCCTCCTTTGACACTGATAAGTAGCCAGGGCCAGCCAAACGGCCCGGCATCACAAATCTTTCAGCATGTATAGCAAAAGGCTCCATGGCTGATCCTTCTTCCCCCGCCCCTGCAAAATTGACTTTCCTGCAGTCTATCACGAACATTTGACGCCTTTCCTTGAAGTAAATTTCCAACTTTTCCGGCAAGTTTTTGAGTTGGAACGCCAATGTGCTCATCCTTATGATGAATAAGTAAGGGAGGAGAGAGCCGTGGAAGAATGCGCCTACAAACTCGTACAATATTTGCAAGAACATGCCTGTGTTCCTGCAAATCAGCTCGCTCAACAATTTGGTGTGAGCGAACGTACCATCCGCTCGTATATTTCACACACAAACAGCGCACTTAATGGCGCAGCAAAAATCATTACCAAGCGAGGACAGGGCTATAGCCTCGCAATTAGTGACCAGGCTGCATTTTCTAACCTGCTGTCAGCATACGAGTCCCAAGCAAAGACAGGAATGCCCCAGACCTCAAAGGAAAGGGTTTCATATCTCCTAAACGACTTACTGAACCGTAGCGACTGGATAACTTTAGATGAATTCTCAAGCGTCTTATACGTATCACGCAGAACTGTTTCGGATGATCTAAAAAGTGTCGAGAAAATTCTCAAACGTTATCATCTCGAGCTAGTTCGCCGCCCCTATTATGGCCTGCGCGTTGAGGGCTGCGAAATGGATCGTCGCCTCTGCCTTGCTAGCCTTGTAATCGGCAGCGAAAACGGACGCCCAGGAATAGGAAGCTCAGAAGACGACCAGATGCTTTTTCGTGTCTATGCTTGTGTAGACGATGTCATAAAACAAGACAATCTCCCCATCAGCACCGTTGCACTCAAATGTGTTGTCATTCATATCGTTGTTGCTATCAAACGGATTCACCAGGGCTGCTTCATCCCTATGCCGGCCAACATAGACAATCAGGTCTTCTCCGCCCATATGCTTAAGGTTGCAAAAAAAATTACAGAGAAGATCACCACAAAATTTCATGTGGATTTTCCAGACTCAGAAGTAGCCTACATTGCAATTCATCTTGCCGCCAAAGAAACCCTCGACAACGGTACTTTAACAAAAGATACGGTCATCTCTGAAGGAGCGTGGGAGCTCGTCAATGAGATGCTCGAGGTTGTCTGGAAAGATTTTAGGTTTAATTTTCAAAGAGACATCGAATTACGCATGAACCTCGCCTGCCACATAGTACCCTTAATGGTACGCCTTCGTTATCGCATACCGGTAAGTAATCCCTTATTGAAAGATATTAAAAGCCACATGCCACTCGCATATCTCATGGCAGTTGACTCTTCGAGCATTCTAGTAAAAAAATACAATTCGACGCTTTCGGAAGATGAAATAGGTTATGTAGCACTGTCATTCGCCTTGGCTATTGAACGCCAGCATACTAAGCTTCCAAAAAAACATGCTCTCATCGTCTGCGCATCAGGCATGGGGACAGCGCGTATGCTTGCTGTCAAAGTGCAAAAAGAATTCGGCCAGTACATTGATTTAATCACTACTTGCGATGTTGCCAGCCTATCTCATGCCAACTTAACAAATGTCGATTACATTTTCACAACTGTTCCCATTACAATCCCGCTTTCGATTCCCATCTGCCAAGTAAGTTTGTTGTTTAACGAGAAGAACACAAACGACGTACGCCATGCCCTCTATAAACATGAGCGCCAGAAGACTTGTGGGCATTTTTCCCAAGATCTCTTCTTTTCACACATGAAAATTAAAGATGAGCAAGAAGCACTAGAGTTCCTTAGTGAGGCCATAGAGCGACATGAGAAGCTTTCTCATGATTTTTATGATCTGGTAATGCAGCGCGAAGCTTTGGCCCGTACCTCATTTGGAAACATGGTTGCATTTCCGCATCCCATTCGTCCTATGGGAAAACACACCGTCGTTGCCGTCGGCCTTCTTGAAAAGCCTATTGATTGGAATGGCTTGCCTGTTCGTGCGATATTTTTATCTGCATTAGCTGAAAAAGATGACGGCATCAGAGACTTTGACCGCAGCATGGCTGCCTTTCTCATGAACGAAATGGCCATCAAAATACTTCTGAACAACCAAAGTTTTGATTGCCTGCTTTCACTTCTTACCCACTACAGCGAGATGTCTTCCGAAGAGCCTCTCCTAGAAGAATCTCTCTGAAAGCGCAAACTACAGACTTTCACTAAGGAAAGAAGGGGTGCAACAACCGTTTAGCGATTAGGGATCCACAGCATCAGGCTGTTTCTTTACGAGTGCATATATCGATAAAACTTATGAAAGAAGGTCTTCAATGGACGAAAACGAAGCAGAAGCAATCGTTAGCAACTTAGTAGTGCATGGCGGCGATGCGAAAAGCTTTGCTATCGAAGCCATCGAAGCTGCTAGAAAGGGAAATTTTGCCCAAGCAGACGACTTGCTGCTGCAAAGCAAGGACGCTCTCAACAAGGCTCATGAATATCAAACGGAGCAAATAAGGCAAGAAATCACTGGAGATAGAAATAAGCCTGTCTCATTGCTCATGGTCCATGGCCAAGACCATCTGATGAATGCAATTACTGTTCACGACCTAGCCGCACAGATCGTGGGTCTATGCAAACAAATCATCAAATCAAATGACAACGGGGAGGGGGACGGACAGACAAGCAATCAATAGCTTGGGCCTTTATCGACACTTCTAGGCTTTTGAAAGGAACATCATGAAGAAGATCGATCTTTTTTGTAGTGCTGGCATGTCAACAAGCATGCTTGCAAAAAGAATGCAAGAAGTGGCAGATGCTCATAAGCTTCCAGTAAAAGTCAATGCTTTTTCCTCTGGTGAAATTGACAATCTTGTTGAGAGCGATACTCCTGACTGCATGCTTCTTGGGCCACAGGTGCGCTTTATGTATGACGCCATCCAAGAAAAGTACGGAGATTGTATTCCTGTTGGCGTTATTAACTCAGAGGACTATGGCTCTCTCAATGGAGAGCGAGTATTGAAGGCCGCCATCCTTTTAATCAAAAAGGGGACCAACAAACAAAAGGCCTAAAAGCACATTTCGCATATATAGGATTGGAGCTGATCTCTTTGAAATCAATGGATAAATTTGAGGACAAGCTCATGCCTCTTGCTTCCTCATTCGGAAAAAATAAGTACCTAATCACTCTTCGCGACTCCTTTGCAATGATTATGCCCTTGCTAATCATTGGCTCTATGTTCACTCTTGTCGCCAACTTCCCCATACCAGCGTGGATAGCTTTTCTCAAGGGAACAACTGTTGGGGACTACACGCTCTCATCCTTAATTGCCATTCCCGCAAGTTGCACTGTGTCACTAATGGCTCTTTTCATCGCCTTTAACATTGGCTACAACTTTTCGGAGCACATAGGTATTACTGACCGTGCATCATCGGGAATCGTTTCTTTAGCAAGTTGGCTTATTCTCATGCCTCAAATTACAGAATTCACTCCTGATGGCTCAGATGAAGTTTATGAGGTTGCCAGTCTTCCTCTAAGCTGGATTGGCGCAAAAGGAGTGTTTATTGCAATTGTCGTTGGCTTTCTTGCTACAAGGCTCTTTGCCAGCATCATAAAAAAGGACTGGACGATAAAGATGCCTGAAGGCGTACCGCCCACAGTTTCGCGCGCCTTCTCGGCTTTGATTCCTATGGCCATAACTTTTGGTGTTGTATGGGTTGTCTGCATATTGTTTATCCTTACTCCTTGGGGCAATGCCTTCGCGTTCGTTTACTCTCTCCTCCAGGCTCCTTTAACCTCACTTGGAGGAACCGTATGGGCTCAAACAATCATTTACCTATTCGCCCATCTGCTTTGGTTCTTTGGCATTCATGGGACAAATATTACTGACTCCGTCTACATGCCGGTATTAATGTCACTATCCGCTGAAAACCAAGCAGCGCTTGCCGCCGGTCAACCTCTCCCCAATATCATTAACTATCAGTTCGAAACACTATTTGCCACTTTTGGTGGTGCAGGCTCGACTCTATCCTTGCTCATAGCGGCTGCAATGGTCTGTCATTCAAAACGCATCAAGGAGCTTGCCAAACTTTCACTCGGACCTTGCATCTTTGAAATTAACGAGCCAGTGATTTTTGGTCTGCCAATCGTACTGAATCCGGTCATGTTTGTGCCATTTTTACTTGTCCCAACTATCAATATTCTCACCACATATGCCGTAATGGCCGCAGGAATCGTCCCTCTGTGCAACGGCGTCATGCTGCCATGGACAACCCCTCCTATCATCTCTGGCTTCCTCGTAAGTGGATGGCAAGGATCAATTTGGCAAATCGTCCTCATTGCAATTGGCACTTTTATTTACATGCCCTTCATAAAAGCTCTTGATAAGCAGTACCTTAAAGAAGAAGCTGAAGCTGCGGAAAATAAAGGTTCATCAGATGCCAATCTTGACTCCATCGACTTAGATTCTATTAAACTTTAATACCTAGCTAACACTTAAGTTGTTTTTCGAATGGTGCGCCGTTGGCAGGCTAAAGCTTCTCCAACGGCGCCCTTGATTGGAGTTCACATGCATCATCTAGGGATCTCCGTTTATCCAGAACACTCAACGCCGGAAGCAGACGAGGCCTATTTAAAATTAGCCTCCGAGCATGGCTTTGATCGCCTTTTTACGTGCCTTCTCTCTGTCAAAAAATCAAGGGAAGACACACTAAATGAATTCGGAAAGTTTGTAAAAAAGGCACATAGCTATGGCTTCAGTGTCGCCGTTGATACTAACCCAACGGTATTTAAACATCTTGGTGCGACTGCTTTAGATCTAAGGCCTTTTGCTCAGATGAATGTTGATATCATTCGTCTTGATGGCCACCTGGGAGACTTTGGAGACATTGCCGCAACCCAAAATCCTTATGGCATTGCCATTCAATTTAATGCGAGCTCAAATCTTGCGCTTGATTTGCTCATAGAGCGCGGCGCTGATAGCCGCAACATGTGCGTATGCCATAACTTTTATCCCGAGAGATATACAGGTCTTGGAGAAGGACGCTTTAAGGAACTCTCGAAAAAATATCACGATATGGGCCTGCCTACTGCAGCGTTTATCTCAAGCAGGCAGCCAAATACCTTCGGACCATGGGATGTGTTTGATGGGCTTCCTACCTGCGAGAAAGATAGAACTAGGCCTATCGATCTCCAAGTTCGGCATCTCCTCGCGACTGGCTTGGTCGACAATGTGCTTGTTGGCAACTGCTTTGCCTCTGAGGAGGAGCTAACAAGGCTAGCATCTCTTGACCTTACACGGACAACTATGAGAGTTTCTCTTGAACCAGCTGCTACAAAGGCAGAAATCGATGAGCTATGGATGTTTGATCACTTCACGAGAACCGATGCGTCCGACTATTTGCTGCGCTCGTCACTTCCCCGTTTAAGATATCGGGAAGTTTCAATCCCATCGCACAACCTGGGTAGTCAGCAAATTCGGCGAGGTGATGTTCTTATCGTCAATGATAATCTAGAGCACTATCGCGGCGAAGTTGAGGTCGCACTCTGTGACTTTCCTGATGACGGGACACGCAATATAGTTGCGCGTATCCCAAAAGAGGAACAGTTTCTCCTTGACTATATTAAACCCGAACACCGCTTTGGCTTTATCAAGCCTTAGATAAGAGCAAGCCAAACCTGCAATGTATCAATTTAAACAAAAAAGCAAGGACAATCTGAAACGTTTTGCGCTGGTAGTAGGGGGATCTGCTCTGTTTGCTGCCAGCGTGAATCTGTTTGTAGTCCCATTGGGCCTCTACAACCCCGGCTGTACAGGAGTAGCTCAGCTTATCCGCTCAATACTCATAAGCTACTTCGGTTTGCATTTTTCCTTTGATGTGGCTGGTATCATAAATGCTCTTCTTAATATCCCCTTGACAATCCTTGCCTACAAAAAGCTCTCACATAAATTTTTTGTAGGAACTTTACTATCGGTCATCGTGCAAACCGCAGCCTTTTCTTTTGTTGCCATACCCTCGACACCTCTTGTAGCTGACATTACCATCAACTGTATCATAGGAGCTACTCTTGCCGCAACAGGTATTGGCCTAACCCTTACGGCTGGCTATAGCGGAGGGGGGACTGATATCTTAGGCGTCTATTTAGCACAAAAGAGAGCGGGCTACAGCGTAGGAAAGCTCACCTTATTGGTCAACTGCTTCATATATTTCACCTCGGCCATCCTTTTCAGCCCACAAACTGCTCTGTATTCCATCTTTTATGCTGTGGTCTTCTCTTTTTTCCTTGATAAGCTCCACCTTCAAAATCGTGAGATCTGCTGCATAATCTTTACCAGAAACCCCAACATACGCCCCCTCATTGTCAATGAGCTGCATCGCGGCCTTACATGGTGGAACGGGATGGGCGGCTGGTCTGATGCTCCGGTAGAAGTGCTGATAAGCGTCGTCTCAAAAAAAGAGCTTCCTGAACTCTCACGTAAAGTGCGTGATGCAGATCCCTCTGCATTTATCATCAGGGCGGAGGGGACGAACGTCATCGGGAATTTTGAAAAAAGGCTTATTGCGTAACTTGCCGCACAAAAAGAAGCAGATTGACAACAGAACTTCGCCCTATGAAGCCTCCTCGCACACTGTACGATCATGGCATCACGGGGCGAAACTCTTAGCAGTCTCTCAGTTGTGCAACCTCTTGTTGACAGCATCGGCAATCTGCTCAGCTGAGTTAGCTGATGCCATCTCACTGCGGAAGTTGACATGCGTCAGCACCCGCGCGATCTTCGCCAGCATCTCTAGGTGGGCTGAAGCCTCATTTTCCCCAGGGGTGAGCAGCGCAATCGCATAGGTGATGGGCTTTGCGTCCATCGATTTCCACCCAGGCGAAGAAGAGAACTTCACAATAATGACCATCGCTTCGTTCAGCTCAGGTATTTGCGCATGAGGTATGGCAAAGCCGTCAGTCATTGCAGTGGAGCCCATGTCCTCACGCGCACGAAACGCCTTGAAGATCGTCTCCTCATCAGCGCCTGCACCGAGCTCAACCGCTTTACGAGAAATGAAATGGAGCGCTTCGTTCACATCTTTTGCTGCGCAATCGAGGAAGACGTGAGACGGTTGTACGAGATCGATCATAGGTCCTCCTTACCAAATATGGCATATTGGGCATGCCACTTTTTTTACCTAGAATAACACCTTGCCTTTCTCTTACTTACCCCATTGTTGCAAAGCGCAGTAAGCGGCGCCGTACATGCCGGCCTCGTTGCCTAAGGTTGCCGCGCTGATGCGCATGGCCGCGCAACCGGAAAAGCAGTGTCTCCAAAAGGACTCAGTAACCTTTTCGGCGTAGACGTCGTATCCTCCTGCCACGCCTCCACCGATAAGCACAACTTCTGGGTCGACGACGCAGGCGATAAGCGCCAGCGCACGCCCAAGGTACTCGCTCATCTCTTCAATAGCCTCTTTGGCACAGGCGTCCCCTGCCGCATAGGCTTTGAAGACCGAGATCGTATCTGTCTCATGCGAGAGCTCGACGGGCGTTTGCTTGGCCCTCTCACAAGCCGCATGATAGAGCCTGACGATGCCCTTAGCGGACGCATATTGCTCCAAGCAGCCTTTGCGGCCACAGCCACAGGTTTGCGTCTCCTCATAGTTCATGGTGAGATGACCTATCTCCCCTGCAGCACCAAACGCACCCGCCACAAGGTGTCCGTCCACGATCACCCCTCCTCCGACGCCTGTGCCAAGTGTCACCATGACGCAGTTAGAAACACCTTGGGCGCCCCCTTGCCACAGCTCTCCCAATGCCGCGGCATTGGCATCGTTCACAAAGGCGATGGTGGCAGCAGGAAAGGCCTTATGTAGGGCTCCCTTGAGGCCTTCAGCGTCAAGGGATATGTTGGCAAGCACGCCCACTCGCCCATCGCTGTCCACCGGCCCAGGCACAGTCATGCCAATGGCGGCAACTTCAGAGGAGCTCACGTCACGAGCAGAGAGAAGCTCGCCGAGACCTTGAACCACCATTGCATAGGCAACGTCATTGACAATCTCGATCGTCTGGATCTTCTTTACGTCGATGAGATTGCCTGACTTGTCGAACAGCCCCGCCTTGATCGATGTCCCACCGATATCTACCCCTAGTATGTAGGCCACGTTCATCCTCCTTTGCATTGGCGCACCCAGGTGTACTAACAAAACTCACGCGAAACAACTGTAGCTGCCCACCAACGTTTTTTCCGCTTCAAGGATGTCTGCGAAAAGCTCATCAAGATCCATACCCATGAGCTCAGCTCCCTTGCGAATCACGCCACGGTCGCAGCCAGCGGCAAAACTTTTGGTCTTGAACTTTTTCTTTAAGGACTTGACGCTCATGTCAGCCACACTATGGGATGGCCGCAAAATGACGCAAGCATTGATGAGGCCAGACAGCTCGTCTATCGCAAACAGGACCTTCTCCATCTGCAGCTCAGGCTTTGGCAGCTGGTCATTCATATCGGAATTGTGCGTTTGTATGGACTTCGCAAGCGCAGGATCTGCTCCCGCATCAGCAAGAATTTCTGCTGTCTTCATGGTATGCAGCTGGGCATCCGGCCACTTTTCCCAGTCGAGATCATGCAACAAGCCAACTTGTCCCCAGAAGTCAACATTGGCCGGATCATAACGCTCAGCATAGTAGCGCATTAGCGCCTCGAGTTGCTCTCCATGCTTGATGTGGTACGGATCTTTGTTATATTCGATCAGAAGCGCATAGGCTTGATCTCGCGCAATACCACTTTCCAACTTGTCCGACATAGGTTCTCCTTTTAGTGTGACGATGCAACAAACACAGCTTGATAGGTAAATTGTACTTCCTGCAAGGCTCTTTGGCCTTCGTAGCCTTTGCAAACCTGCATGTACGGAGGTACGAAGGCAAACGTACGAGGCAGTCTCATAACAAGCGAAGACGGTAGCGCTCGCGCAACATATGGCAAGAGTACACTAGGGAAGCAAACGCACTATCACGCCAAGGAGGCCGATATGAGCTACAGCACCGGCTCAACGCCAGATTTCCTGAAACAGACCAACACAACAAGCGCCTCAGGGCAAACCATTCCTGGCATGCCTGCCGCTGCCAGTCAAGCAAACGTTCCCAATCCAAAAGCTGATCTCGCATCTCTTGACGACCTTGAACGCCATCTCTTTGCGCATCGTTTTGCCCAGACGGGCATGGCTTGCTATGGGCTCTCAATTGATCCGCCGGCCGCCACAGCCGACCGCAGCGAGGCACAGGCGATACTTGCGGAAGAAGACCACGAGCTGCTGTGCTCAAAGTCGACAGGAGATCTTCTCGCACGCCTTTCAGCTCCTGAAACCGACGAGCTCCTCGACGAAACGCGCAAGGCCCAGGTCCGTGTCCTCACCCGGGATCGCAAGCGCCTCATCGATGTGCCCCCCAGCGAGCAAGCCGCATTCACGCGACTCACCGCCAAGACCCATGACGTCTGGCTCAAGGCAAAAAAAGCAAATGACTGGCCTTCTTTTGAGCCCTACCTCGAACGCATCGTCGAAGCCATGCGGCAGCTCGCCAGCCATAAGAATCCCGACGCAGATCCTTATGACGTATGGCTTGATGAGTTCGAGCAGGGTAGCGACCACAACTTTTACGATCGTTTCTTCGAACAGGTGAAAGACATGGTCGTCCCGCTCATCGCCGACATAGCAAAGGCCGGTCGCCAGCCCAGTCACCGCTGCGTCGAAGGCCGCTTCGACGAACGGCGCCAATGGGAGCTTGCCGGCGACTTAGCGCGGCTGGAGGGCATCGACCCTGCAACGCTTTTCCTCACGCACACCGAGCACCCTTTTTCTGACGCTCTCACGACCAACTACGGCATCATCGCCGCTCATGTGCATGAGGATGACATCTTGAGCAACGTCTACACCATGCTGCATGAGGGCGGACATGTGCTCTACGAGCAGGGTGTCAACCCTGCATACAACTACACGTCCCTGAAAGGCGGCACGTCGAGCGGCATGCATGAGGCGCAGTCACGCTTCTTCGAAAACTACGTCGGCCGCTCCGAAGCGTTTGCGACCCCCTTGCTGAAGACGCTCCGCCACCACTTCCCCGGCCAATTCAGCAGGGTGACGGCCCGCCAGCTCTATCTTGCCTCGAACCGTGTGGTGGCTCAGCCCATCCGCACTGAAGCTGACGAGCTGACCTATCCCCTCCACATCCTCGTTCGCTACGAGATAGAAAAGCTGCTCTTCTCCGGTGAGGCCAAGGCAAGCGACGTCCCAAGTCTGTGGGCGAGTCGCTACAAGAGCTATTTGGGCGTCCGCGTGCCCAGTGCCGCACAAGGTGCCTTGCAAGACACGCATTGGGCTGACGGCCTGTTCGGCTATTTCCCAACATATGCCCTTGGCGGCGCCTATGGGGCACAGCTGCGCCACACGATGATAGCTGACGGGATGGACTGGGATACTATCCTTTCTTCAGGAGACCTCTCTGCGATACGCTCATGGCTGCGCGAGCACGTATGGTGCTTCGGACGGTCGAAAGACCCCTCTGACATCCTACTCTCTGCTACCGGCGAGCCGCTTCAGACACGCTACTACACCGACTACCTCACGGAGAAGTTCTCCTCCATCTATGAGCTGTAGCAGCGGAAAGATGATAGGCCGGTCTCAACTTTTTACAAGGAAGGACAGATGAGAGCTCTTCTGCAACGAGTCACGCAGGCAAGCTGCACCGTCGAAGGAACGCAGACAGGTGCATGCGGCCATGGCCTCGTTGTCTTCCTTGGAGTAGGTCCGGATGACAATGAGGCGGTTGCACAACGCCTGTGGAATAAGATCTATGGCTTGCGCATGTTTGATGACAAAGGCGGTAAGACGAACCTCTCGTTGCATGAGGTTGGAGGCGAGGCTCTCATCGTAAGCCAATTCACCCTCTATGCTGACTGCCGGCGCGGCAGGCGCCCCTCTCTCAACGGTGCAGCGGCCCCCACGCTCGCCATGCGCCTCTACGACTTCTTCTGTGACCTAGCAGAAGCCGACCTCGGACATGCCCATGTTGGAAGAGGCGTCTTCGGCGCAGACATGGAAGTGTCTCTCACTAACGACGGGCCCTTCACCATTTGGCTCGACACCGACGAGCTCACAGGCTCGCGGCACTAAGCGCGGCCCAGCTGTGCAGGCTCCGGCTACAAGCAGCAACGCCTACAGGGGTAACCATGGACGCATAGCCTCCATCTGCAGACGGCAACACCGGCGCGCATACAAGGGCCCCATCTGCAGACACCACGAAATACATGAACGCTATTATGTATGCAGCAAGGGCGCCTCCGAAGAAGGGATAATCATGAGTAAGTTCATGAAGGAGTTCAAAGAGTTCATTAACCATGGCAACGTGATGGACATGGCGATTGGCGTAATCATCGGCGGTGCCTTCACCTCAATCGTCACATCGCTTACCGACAACATCATCAACCCGCTCATCACCGTCATCACCGGAGGCAATGGCACGACCGTCGGCGGCCTTGTCGTGCCCGGCACCAACATTGACTTCGGCGCCTTCATTTCAGCCGTTATCAACTTCCTCATTGTCGCATTAATAGTATTTCTGCTCGTACGCTCACTCAACAGAATGCAGAAGATAGCAGACAAGCTCTCGCACAAGACGAAAGAGGAAGTCGCCCCTGCATCGGTGTGTCCCTTCTGCCTCGAGGAGGTCAAGGCTGGGGCCACGAAATGCCCGCACTGCGGCTCCGACCTCACAAAGGCATAGTAGCCAGAAAGCATAAGCTGTCCAGATTCATCGTCCCTCAGAAGGCTTTGGCTCGTCCGAGGGATTTTCAAGTTTATCTCACAAAAGGGCAATCACCCTACGCTAGGCCATATAAGGCCTGTGCTGCGTACGATGCTTCACGAGTGCGCAGGGCGCTTCTTCTTGTTCTTGCTGCCCTTGTCATCACGGTGCGGATGGCGATCGAATTCCCCGCAGATGTTCTTCGTCCGCAAGTACTCTTTGCCATACGGGTCTATCATCGGGACAAGCTGCTCAGGCCTATCGGCAAAGAACATTTGGGGCTGCTCATGCACATGAGGATCTGCGAGCGTATACCCCCGCGTGCAATATCCCTGATATTTGCCTGACTCCTTGTTGATGGAAAAGGAGCTGTAGATACAGTCTGTGCAATGAAATCTCGTATCTGAAACCGAACTCTCGTTCTTGGTCATCTTTGCGTTCACGCTCCCCCTACCGAAGACAGCTCTGGCTCTTGCGCGCATTACGCGACGTTCATGTCTGGATCTTGTGGCTAGCATAGCGCACGGGAGCTCATCGCGGGGGCATTATCGCTTGGCGTCGTTGTTGGCAAGTATGTCCTTTGGCAGCTCACGTCCGGGAAACTTCACTACAACCGTCGTTCCGGCGCCCTCAGCGGATTCAAGCTGTATGGTCGCATGATGCAGGGCTGCGGCGTGCTTCACAATCGCAAGCCCAAGGCCTGTACCGCCCAAATCACGTGAACGGCTCGCATCGACACGATAGAACCGCGCGAAGATCTTCTCGCGCTCAGATGCAGGTATGCCTATACCGGTATCGGCCACCTTCACGAAGGCGCAGCCTCTATCAGTACCGACACTAATCTCAACCCTGCCGCCAGGCTTGTTGTAGCGGACGCCGTTGCTTGCGAGGTTGTTCACGATCTCGTCGAGCAGGCGCGCCCAGCCGACCACAGTCGTTGAAGACCCTTTGACTTTGATCGAGACGTGTTGCTCACCAGCCATGCCCGCAAGGCGCCGCTCGACGTCATGCGCAATTGAGAGCAGGTCACAGGGCTCAGGCGCCCCGAGCATCGAGGTATCGCCCATCCGCTCAGACTCGTCAAGGCGGGAGAGCATCAAAATGTCATTGACAAGGTCTTTCAGGCGGGTGGCATCACTGTGTATCCGATGGCCGAACTCCCCTATGTCCTGAGGCTTTACCAGGCCGCTTTCTATGAGCTCGGCCGCACCGGAGATGGAGGCGATGGGCGTCTTCAGCTCATGGGTGACGTTTGAAGTGTATTGCTGGCGCACCGCGGCTGCGTCTTGGAGCTGATGCATTTGGCTCTTGAGCTCGTCTTGCTGCTCGGCCAGGCGATCCGTCAGCGGCTCAAGCTCACGATAGGGCGCCGGAGACTTGCTTGCCGCAGGATCAATGGCAAGGATCGGCTCCACGAGGTGCTTCGCAAGCGAGCGCGCCACGAACCAACAGGCGATGGCGATGGCGAACAAAAGTCCAAGAAGCACGTCAACGTCACGGACTAGCAGGCGGACGACGCTGGCATGATCTTCTGAAAGGCGGAGCACATCGCCGTTCGAAAGGAGGACGGCATGGTAGAGACTCACATATCCTACCGTAGTACTCGTGCGCTCTGAAGAGCCTTCCCCCTGTGACAGGGCTTCTGCAACCTCGGGCCTGCCGGCATGGTTGGGCAAGCTTGCAGCATCAACGGCACTGTCAAAGAGCACCGTCCCATCATCTGAAATTAACGTAGCGCGAGAGCTATCGAGATCAGTCATCTCAAGCAGGTCGATGACGCCTGTGAGATCATTACGGGAATAGGCGTCGCTTGCCTCGACCATCGACTTGAGAGAGCGGCAGCTGCGCGACAGGTAGTCTGAGGCGTCTTCGTCGATCGTATGCTGATAGACAAGCGTGGTCACCAATGCCACCAGTGCCGCTACCACAACGGCCGTCGCAAACAACGCAGCAAAAATCTTGCGAGATAGGCTGCTCAAGACTCGTCCCCGCCCCCCACTGCGCTCTTGTGCTTTTTGGACTTTGCGTGCTTCTTTCCGGGCTTCTTCCGACCGCCCTTCTCTGCATTCGGCTCGTCGGGATTGATGCGATACCCAACGCCCCGCACGGTCTCGATGAGGCCAGCGTGCGCGCCAAGCTTGGAGCGCAGCTGCTGCACATGGACGTCCACCGTACGGCTACCCCCATCAAAGTCCCAGCCCCATACGCGTCTCAAGAGCTCTTCACGCGAAAAGACGATGCGCGGCGACCCCGCAAGAAAGGCAAGCAGGTCAAACTCCCGCATCGTAAGCTCAAGGAGCTGCCCATCCACCGAGACCTCACGTCTTGACGGACGTATCTCAAGGCCTCCTACCGCTATTGCATCATCAACAAGGTCTTTGGTACCAGCATGCTTCGTACGACGCAGGAGGGCTCGCACACGACTTACCATCTCGAGCATGCCAAACGGCTTCGCGAGATAGTCATCAGCCCCGTCATCGAGAGCCCTCACGGTATCGAGCTCGGTGTCCTTCGCTGTCAGCATCATAACGGCAACATCGCTCATGCCTGGCGTTTGACGAATACGCCTCAGAATTTGCAGCCCATCGGTTCCAGGGAGCATGATGTCCAGCAACACGACATCTGGGATGCGCTCAGCACAGGCACGCCGGAAGGCGACATCATCAGAGAAGCCTTCGGCTTCAATGCCTGACTGCCTCAACGCATACAGCGTCAACTCCCGGATGTTCTTGTCATCCTCAACGTAGTAGACCACGCCGGACCATCTTTCTCCATCTGATCGAACCTATTTTTCCTTTGTCTTAGTATCGCGCGGAATGCCCTCGTCCTCGAGGAGAATATCGGTGACCTTGCCGGCACTCGAGCTGTGCTTACCCGTCTTGCGGAAAACTGCCCAGTCCGCGATGCGCTTGGCGTGATCGGCTATCCGCTCGAAGTACTTAGCGACCATCAAAAGCTCAGGCAGATATAACGCAGAAGACTTACCGGACTTCATGAGCTCAACGAGCGCTGCCTCGGATCTGTCATACAAGGCATTGACCTCAGCGTCGGCGGCTATGACTGCCTCTGCGCGCTCGGCGCTTGACTCCTTGAATGCCTCAACGGCGCTTTCCACCATTCCGGCAGCTTCATTGGACATCGCCATGGCATTGGTGGCGAGCTTCGAGGTAGCCTTGGCTGGCAATTCATGGACGAGGAAGGCAATATCACGCGTCATTGAGTCAATGCGAGCGAGATCGGAAACAATCCTGAAGGCCGCTGTGACAAAGCGCAAGTCTTCTCCAATGAGCGGCTGCTGGAGAAGCATGACGTCGAAACAGCGGCTCTCAAGCGTCGAGCGCAGGCTCTCCTCGGTCTTCTGGCCGGCGAGGATACCGTCGGTAGCCCCCTTGTCGCCTTGCATCGCAAGGCCCGCGGCACGAACGTCTGCGACGGCCTTGTCAGTAAAATGATCAATGAGACTCGAAATCTCGTCAAGCTGCTTGATGAATTCAGTGCGAGTGGCCATCAGCTGAACCTCCCTGAGAGATATTGCTGCGTGCGTTTTTCTTGCGGACTAGCGAATAGCTCACGCGTGGGGCCGGCCTCTATGAGCTCGCCGAGGTAGAAGAAGGCTGTCTTGTCAGCAACGCGCGCAGCCTGCTGCATGTTGTGCGTGACGATGACGACAGTATGGTCGCGAGCCAAGTCGACGACGAGCTCCTCTATGACCGCCGTGGATAGGGGATCAAGCGCTGACGTGGGCTCGTCCATGAGCAGGACGTCAGGATTTGTCGCAAGCGCACGGGCGATGCACAGGCGCTGCTGCTGGCCCCCTGACAGACTGAGGCCAGACTCGCCGAGCTTGTCTTTGACCTCATCCCATAGGGCCGCCTTCGTGAGCGTGTACTCGCAGATTTGGTCCCCCTCCTCCTTCGAGAGCCGCTTGATGCGCGCAGGCCCATACAAGACGTTGTCGCGAATTGACATCGGGAAGGGGTTCGGACGCTGAAAGACCATGCCGACCTTCACGCGCAAGGAGGTAGCATCCATGGCGAAGATCGGCGACCCGAAAAGTTCGAGCGTTCCTTCGGTCTTAACGCCCCCAACGAAGTCGCACATTCGGTCAAACGTGCGCAAAAGAGAAGACTTCCCACAGCCTGAGGGACCGATGAAAGCGGT
>ENA-UOOM01000197-UOOM01000197.1-fermentation-metagenome-genome-assembly--contig:-NODE-197-length-75172-cov-4.664044_pt1 | contig 75172 bp, 69 predicted proteins | sample MGYA00245781_ERZ724031 | MGnify/ENA primary metagenome ERZ724031 (study PRJEB28704, sample SAMN03018317) | fermentation metagenome | biome: anthropogenic terrestrial biome; feature: soil; material...
GGTCAGGTGGTCAGCAAAAGCAAAACTCGCCTATAAGGCGAGAAAAGGGCCCGAGCTCCTGCCCTGTCATCCTTGAGCGCTAGCGAAGGATCTAAGACGCTCAAGCCCTAATGCTGATCGCTGATGGCTAAGTGCTTCAGAACTTAACGACTATTAAAGTTCCGCTTTCCGCTATACACACATCTATACGGAGTTGAAATGATACAAAGAATATCTAAATAAGAAAGGGAGAACAAACCATGAAAAAAACAATCGCACTTACTTTAGGCTTATTATTAACAACAGGGCTTTTTACAGCTTGTAGTGGAGATCAGCAAACAAGTACCAATGGAGATAAACAATACACTATAGGAATTGCTCAATTTGGGGAGCATGCTTCATTAGATAATTGTAGAGAAGGATTTTTACAAGGGCTTGCAGAAGAGGGATTCGTAGAGGGGGAAAACCTAACTGTAGAATATGAAAATGCCCAATTTGATACAGCCATAACGAATCAAATTGCACAGAAATTTGTCAGCAAAGATATGGACCTTATTGCAGCAATAGCCACTCCAATTGCCCAAAGCACATTTAATGCAGCAAAAAAAACAGATATCCCTGTAGTCTTTACAGCAGTTACCGACCCAGATGCAGCAATGCTTACAGAAGGAAATATTACTGGTACCAGCGATAAGCTTCCAGTAGAAGCTCAATTAAAGCTCATTCGAGCTATGATGCCAGAAGCAAAGAATATAGGCATACTTTATACGACTAGCGAAGTAAACTCAGAATCAACTATTGCGGAGTACAAAGAAAAAGCAAGTGATTATGGATTTGAAATTATCGATTCTGGTATTTCTGTAGCTGCAGATATTCCTTTAGCAGTAGATAAACTTCTTCCACAAGTAGATGCTTTGACTAATTTAACGGATAATACAGTAGTAGGCTCTCTACCAGTAATTTTAGAAAAGGCAAATGCTAGGAGTATCCCAGTCTTTGGAAGCGAAATTGAACAAGTAAAACTAGGATGTATTGCCTCTGAAGGAATCGAGTATATAAGTTTAGGAAAACAAACAGGAAAAATGGCAGCAGCTATATTAAAGGGTGAAAAAACAGCAATAAACACTCCATACGAAACCATTGAAGAAAGTAGCCTTTACATCAATAGTGAAGTTATGGAAAGATTAGGACTTACTTTACCAGAAGATATGATGAAAAGAGCAGAAGATACAGTCGCTAGTCACTAGACTCTAGCTTGCATGTATTCCTTTTGGGTCTTTTAGTGGCTACTGAAAGTAGCCGTAAAGAGACCCTAGAGGAATCCCCAGAAGCTAAGGACTAGTGACTAGAGTCTAGCGACTAAAAAACCGGAGGTTTTATTAGATGATTCTACTAGGTATTCTCGAACAGGGTATGATTTATGCGATTATGGCTCTAGGCTTATATATTACATATAAAATATTAGATTTTCCAGATTTAACAGTAGACGGCAGTTTTCCACTAGGAGCTGCTGTTACTGTTATGTTAATGACAAATGTAGATAGTGGTATGATTAACGCCATCACATTAGGGCACAATCCTTATATTATTATGTTTTTATCTTGTTTAGCAGGTGGTATTGCAGGGCTTGTAACGGGTATTATACATGTAAAGTTTAAGGTTCGGGATTTACTTTCAGGTGTTATAACAATGACGGGGTTATACTCTATTAATTTACATATTGCAGGCAAGGCAAATGTACCAATTTTTAATATGGAAACCATCTTTTCTAATAGAGGATTAGATTCTTTATATCCTGACCTTTTAGACAATCTTAAAGTATTGATTATCATTTCCATTGTAACGATTGGATCGAAGATTTTGTTGGATTTATATTTAAAGACAAAATCAGGATATTTATTAAGAGCAGTTGGAGATAATACGACTTTAGTAGTGTCTCTTGCAAAGGATAGCGGCAGCGTTAAAATCTTAGGACTGGTTATAGCAAATGCTCTCGTTGCATTAAGTGGTAGTGTAATGGCACAACAACAAGGTTTTTTTGAAGTATCTATGGGAACAGGAGCCATGGTCATCGGTCTTGCATCTGTAATTATTGGAACCAGTTTGTTTAAAAGAGTTTCTTTTGTCAAGCCAACTAGTGCAGCCATAATTGGTTCTATAGTATATAAAGCTAGTATCTCTTTAGCTATGGATATGAGTTTATCTATGATTTTAGCAATTGTAGTAGCAGTGGTATGTATTGTGTACATGAAAAAAGAATTGCCATTAAAAGTGATTTTAACAATTATATCAACTGTAAGCGTCTATCTGGTAGTAAAATTATTCATACCATATGAAATGAGCGCAAGCGACATGAAGCTAATTACATCTGTTTTATTTATGATTATATTGATCACAGGTCATGAGAAGAAGAGGAGGGCTAAAGGTGCTAGAGCTTAAAGATATCCATAAAGTGTACAGTGCAGGCACAATCAATGAGTCCTGCTTATTTCAAGGTTTCAATCTACGTATTGAGAAAGGGGAGTTTGTTTCTGTAGTAGGAAGCAATGGAAGTGGAAAGACCTCTATGCTCAATATCATCTGTGGAAGCATTGATATCGATCAAGGACAAATCTTTGTAGGAGATAAAGACATAACCGATATTAAGGAACATGTCCGTTATAATAAAATTGGAAGAGTCTATCAAAACCCAGCTATGGGAACTTGCCCAACAATGACCATATTAGAAAATATGTCCTTAGCAGATAATAAGGGTAAGTCCTTTAATCTTAGAATGGGAACGAACAAAAGCCGCATCGAATACTACAAGGAAAGCCTTAGTCAATTAGGGCTAGGCTTGGAGGATCGCTTAAATACACAAGTGGGTACTCTCTCGGGGGGCCAAAGGCAAGCTATGGCTTTGCTTATGTCCACTATGACACCTATCGATTTCTTGGTCTTAGATGAGCATACTGCAGCCTTGGACCCTAAAACAGCAGAAAAAATTATGGAGCTAACAGATAAAATCGTCCACGAAAAACATTTAACTACCATTATGGTCACTCATAATCTAAGATACGCAGTAAAATACGGAAATAGGTTGCTTATGATGCATCAAGGAGAGGCGATTCTAGATAAGAAAAATGCAGAAAAATCAAAGCTAAAAGTAGATGATTTGCTAGGATTGTTTTCACAGATAAGTGTGGAACTAGGGAATTGATAAAGCTGAAAGGTAAGATGCTAGTGTTCAATAATAAAGAGAAATTAGTATTTTAGTCCACAGTACATTGTAAAAGCAACTCTATACAGTTAGCATTGCTCGCCTTTAGGCGAGGTAATGTTTTTGATAGTTGCTGAACAATTGTATAATCATTGCTTTACTACTATTAAGTTCCGCTTTCGGCTTTCAGCTTTCAGCAACAAACAAAGTAAAATCGCTAGAGGGTGATAATATGAACAATTTTCTACGAAATGTGATGAAGGACACGAGTAGTGGCATTAAGGGGTATATAAAGGCGCAACTTAAATTAATTGGAATTACTTTTCTTATTCTCTTTATAGGTTTAGATATGATTGATATAGCTCATCCCTTTCTTGTTTCACTAGGTATTTCTATACTGGATATGATTCCTGTTTTAGGAATAGGTATTGTTCTGGTACCTTGGTCTATTATTAGTTTTGTTATGGGGAATACGGATTTGGCAACGAAAATAGCTATTTTATTTGTAATAGCAGTCATTGTTCGTCAAGTTTTAGAGCCAATAATTGTAGGAAAGCATATCGGAATCAGACCTCTATATACTTTTGTAGCTACTTTATTAGGCTCTATTGCCCTAGGTCCTATTGGCATTATATTAGGTCCAGCAATTGCTATCCTTATTATTTCAATACAAAATAATAGAAGAAGTTCCACAAAATGATAAAATTATGAATAAATGGAAAAGGGATTTTTATTTTTAGCCCATTATAGTATAATAATAATGGATATATATATAGAAAAGGATTATTTTGGTTTGTTCCAGGTGTAAGACATCCTACAAATCCAATAAAATGGAGGAACTCTATGATTAAAAGATTAGCCCAATTAGCATCTGAGAGTAGTTATGTAGATCCAGCGTTATACGCTAAATACGACGTTAAACGCGGATTGAGAGATATTAACGGACGAGGAGTACTTACAGGACTTACGGAAATTGGAGATGTTCAATCGTATACAATACAGAATGGCCAGACGATTCCTAAGCCTGGTCAACTTTTTTATAGGGGTATTGATGTAGAGGATTTAACAAAAGGCTTTTTAAAAGAAAGACGACATGGATTTGAAGAATCCATATACCTTTTGCTTTTTGGTCATTTACCCAGTATAGAGGAATTGACAGAGTTTAATACAATGCTTTCAAGTTTGAGAACTTTGCCAAAGAGCTTTGTAAGAGATATGATTTTAAAGGCATCTAGTAAAGACGTTATGAATATGATTTCAAGGAGTGTTTTAGCACTCTACAGTTATGATGAAAATCCTGATGATATTAGCGTGGAAAATGTATTAAGGCAATGTCTTGAGTTAATAGCCCGTTTTCCCCTATTAGCTGTCTATAGTTATCACGCGTATTCTCATTACTTTGACAGCCGAAGCTTATTTATTCATAATCCTAAACCAGAATACAGCACAGCTGAAAATATTCTTCACATGCTTAGACCAGATAGTGGATTTACTGAAACAGAAGCAGCCCTATTAGATTTAGCACTGGTTTTACATGCAGAGCATGGAGGTGGAAATAACTCCACATTTACGACTCACGTTGTCACTTCTAGTGGAACAGATACATATTCAGCTATGTCTGCTGCATTAGGCTCACTAAAGGGACCTCGACATGGTGGTGCTAGTATTAAGGTTGTTCAAATGTTTAAGGATATAAAAGCGAATCTAAGGAATTGGTCAGATGAAGGTGAAATAAGAGATTATTTAAAGAAACTTCTTCACGGTGATGCTTTTGATCATTCAGGATTAATATACGGTATGGGTCATGCAGTGTATTCTGTATCAGATCCTAGAGCGGAAATACTAAGAGATCAATGTAAAAAATTAGCTACTGAAAAAGGACTAGAGCACGAGTTTGACTTATTTTATAAGGTAGAGAATCTTGCTAAAGAAGTCATAGTAGAAGAGAGAAAGATTTATAAAGGCGTTAGCGTAAATATTGACTTCTACTCTGGATTTGTCTATAGAATGTTGAATATACCAATGCAATTATTAACTCCTATATTTGCCATATCTCGAATATCAGGATGGAGTGCTCACCGAATTGAAGAAATCGTCAACAAAGGCAAAATTATCCGACCAGCTTATAAGAGTATAGCAAAAGAGATGGAGTACGTGCCGATAGATGAAAGATAAGGTGGTCTGTCGTAGGTTGCGGGTTTCTAGCTCCTTATAGTCGCTACAAACCTCGCCAACCTTGACAGGGGTAATACCACTTGATTTCTCTTTCCCTTTGGTCAAGACAAATCAGGTATTACTCCCAGGTGGTAAGCAAAACCTTTTCTCGCCAGGGGCGAGGTAGGGTAAAGGCGTAGGATCCTTCGGCTGAAGCCTCAGGATGACAAGGCAGTAGTTAGGGTCAAAATACAGGCACTAGCAATCAGCAATCAGGATTGGGCATCCAACAGTGCCTTTGGCACTAAAGAGGCCCGTACAGCCAGCCTTAGTTTCTGATTAAGTCATCCTGAGTGCAATGAAGGATCTGTGCGCACTAAGTAGTAAGAGGAAGATATCTATAGGCAAAAGTCAACTTATATACTGATTCTTAATTGCCACCAGTGGTGGCAAAAGGTTTTACTTAGAGCTTAGAACTTAGAACATACAACTTACGGCTAAAACGCTTGTATAATCTCTAAAAAACTGAGATAATTTTATTTAATAAAAAACAATATATATTGTTTAAAAGTAAAAGGGGAAAATATATGGACCGCAAATTAAGAGTGCAGACGATTAATAATTTAGTTGATAATTTACTAGTTAGCTATAAAGAGGAAGAGCGCATACAACCTCATGGAGCTTGTCCAATGCCAAATAGGGACACGATTATTAAGATTGCAAAGCAAATGAGAAAGTTGATTTTTCCTGGATATTTTGATGGGTATGCATGCAGTAAAGATATTTTACAATATCATACAGGAGAACTCCTGGTCTATGTTCATGAATCCTTAACAGAGCAGATTATTTATGCCCTTAGCTTAGATGAAAATCGGCACAATAAAAGTGAAAAATTAATCTGTAAAAGAGAAGAGATGATAGATAAAGCTACAGAGTTAAGCTTTAAAATATTATCAAAACTGCCTACTATAAGAGAATATTTATCTACAGATGTTCAGGGCGCATTAGACGGAGATCCAGCAGCTTCTAGTCTAGAAGAAATTGTATTCTCCTATCCAGGGATTTTTTCTATTACAATGCACCGAATAGCTCATGAGATGTATCTATTAAATATTCCATTAATACCAAGAATACTCAGTGAATATTCTCATTCTATAACAGGTATAGATATTAATCCAGGAGCTCAAATAGGCAAGTACTTTTTTATTGACCATGGTACTGGAGTAGTAATAGGAGAAACGACGATAATAGGAAATAATGTGAAGATTTATCAAGGGGTTACATTAGGAGCCTTATCTACTAGGGGTGGTCAAAAACTAAAAGGAAGTAAGCGCCATCCAACTATTGAAGACGGAGTAACCATCTATTCAGGAGCTTCTGTACTAGGAGGAGATACTGTAATAGGGGAGGGAGCTACTATAGGGAGTAATGCCTTTATTACGGATTCTGTACCAAAAGGCACAAAAGTAAGCGTAAAAAACCCTGAGCTTATTTTAAAAAATCGAGAGCATCGAGAATTAAAGCAGGATTATTCGGAAGTGTGAAATAAGGTGGTAAGGTGGTCAGCAAAACCTTACTCGCCTTAAGGCGAGATAAAGACCCATGAAGCCTATCCCAGTCATTCTGGAGCGCAGCGAAGAATCTAAAGACCTACAGAAAAAGGGGACACATTTTTAAATGTGTCCCCCTTTGACTTAAAACGGTTACCAAAGGTGACTAAAACTTCTACTTTCCGCTGGTTGGTTGGACGGGAAAAGCATAATCGCCTTGGGCGAGTTAAGGACCCGCGAAGCCCTGCCCCGGTCATCCTTGAGCGTAGCGAAGGATCTTAAAGACTCAAAAGGAATACATACAAGCTAATGACTAGAGACTAACATCTAGTAGCTAGCTTTTCTGTAGGATATCTCCGCCAATTCTACATCCTTATTTCTATCTTGTACTGTAGCAATAGACCATTCGTTAGCAAATAAAAGTACTGGGTTTTCGTCTACGTCTTCTACGATCATTGTATCCATGGTTAGATTGAAACGATCTGGGTCAAATTGATCTCCTTTAATCCAGCGGATATAGCGATAAGGTGTTCTTTCCATGATGAGATCAACACCATATTCATTTTTTAATCGATATTCTAAAACATCAAATTGTAAAACGCCAACTACACCTACGATTAATTCCTCTACGCCAATATTAGGTCTCTTATACACTTGAATGGACCCTTCTTCTGCCAATTGGGTAATGCCTTTTACAAACTGTTTTCTCTTTAAGGCGTTTTTTGTGTATACTTTGCTAAAGTGTTCTGGAGCAAATAAGGGTATGCCTTCGTACTGGATTTTTGAATTGTCTTCACATAAGGTATCGCCAATTCTAAAGATTCCAGGATCGTGAATACCTATGATATCTCCAGGGTAAGCAGTATCTACTATGACTCGGTCCTGAGCTAAAAATTGCTGTGGTTGAGCTAGTCTTACCTTCTTATTTTCCTGAACGTGATTTACTTGCATACCTTTTTCAAATTTGCCAGAACAGATTCTCAAAAATGCAATACGATCTCTATGAGTTGGATTCATATTCGCTTGGATTTTAAAGATAAATCCTGTAAAATTTTCAGACTCTGGGTTAATATGACCTTGATTGCTATTTCTTGAACTAGGAGGGGACGTAAAGTTTAAAAACCCCTCTAAAAAAGGTTCTACACCAAAATTCGTTAAGGCACTTCCAAAGTACACTGGAGTAAGGTTTCCCTGTGATACTTGTTCTAAATCAAATTCAAAACCTGCAATATCTAATAATTCAATATCCTCAATAAGTTTTTCCTGTAATTCATCTCCTAAAAGTTCCTTAAAGCTATCATCTTCTACATTACCCTTTACAGCTTGTGCTAGGGATTGTCCATGATTTCCTCCACCGAAAACTTCAACTTGCTGTTTTTGTCTATCGTATACTCCTTTAAAGTTTCTTCCGCTTCCTATAGGCCAGTTCATAGGGTAAGAGCGAATACCAAGAATTTTCTCAAGTTCTTCCACCAATTCAAAGGGATCTTTTCCATCACGGTCTAATTTATTTATAAATGTAAATATAGGAATGCCTCTCATTTTGCAGACATGGAATAGTTTCTTTGTCTGGCTTTCAATACCTTTAGCAGAGTCTATAACCATAACTGCAGAATCGGCCGCCATAAGGGTTCGATAGGTATCTTCACTAAAATCTTGATGACCAGGAGTATCAAGGATATTTATGCAGTAATCATCGTATTCAAATTGTAATACAGAAGAGGTAACAGAAATTCCCCTCTGCTTTTCGATCTCCATCCAATCAGAGACAGCATGATTTTGAGATCTTCTAGATTTAACAGAGCCTGCTAGTCGAATAGCACCGCCATATAGTAATAGTTTTTCTGTAAGAGTAGTTTTACCCGCATCTGGATGAGAAATAATAGCAAAAGTTCTTCTTCTGCGAACCTCCTCTTGAAAACTAAATTTTTTTTCAGACATTTTCATCTTCCTTATACATATAATATTTATATTCGTTTAACTTTTAAATTTTACCCTTTAATAGGGAATGGTGTCAAATTATTTTTGTGTAGAATCTAGATAATTCATTAAAAAAATACAAAAAGATTGAGGAGTAGATAGGTTATTACAGAGATGAAGCACTTACTAGATTTTTTATTAAAAGTATTGTAAACTATCTACTATCAAAATACAGCTAGGAGGTTAGATATGATTAATTACATAGCGAGCTGGTTTGACCATTTAGAGACTTCTGAGGGATTGGTTCTAAATATATCTATTATTTTGTTATTGTTATTTATGGGCTTATTTTGCATTATAGGGATGAAATTAACAAATAGACTTGTCATTTTTTCTTTTACTAAGTTTAAAGGATTGAATAAGCTAAAATGGAATGAAGCCTTTTTAAAGCGAAAAGTCTATGACAGATTGTCTCATATTGTACCTGTTATCATTATTTATGCATTTGCTCCTTTATTTCCACAGTATTTAACAATTATACTGCAAAATATTGCTACAATTTATTTTATTGTAGTAGTAGTATCTGTAATCAGTTGTTTGCTCAATGTAGTAGATGATATTTACAATACTTTTGAATATTCTAAATATAGGCCAATAAAGGGTTTTTTACAGGTGATAAAAATCATTGTGTATGTTATAGCTGGCTTACAAATTATAGCCGCCCTTATGGGAAAGGATCCACTACTACTTTTAAGTGGTATTGGTGCATTTTCAGCAGTACTAATGTTAGTCTTTCAAGACTCTATATTAGGGTTAGTAGCTAGTATTCAACTGTCTGCAAATGATATGATGCGAATAGGGGATTGGGTTGAAATGCCTAGTTACAATGTGGATGGTGAAGTTCTAGAAATTTCTTTGAATATAGTAAAGATTGAAAATTTTGACCGAACTGTAAATACTGTTCCAACTTATGCTTTTATGACGAATTCCTTTAAAAATTGGCGAGGTATGACAGAAGCTGGTGGAAGAAGGATAAAAAGATCTATTTACATAGATATATCAAGCATAAAGTTTTGTACCAATGAAATGCTAGAAGCGTTTAAAAAGATTCATTATTTAACAGATTATATTGAAACAAAACAAGAGGAAATTAGAACTTATAATGAGGCCCATAATGTAGACTATGACGATGTGGCAAATGGAAGGCATTTGACGAATATAGGCGTGTTTCGGATATACATTCACCAATATTTAAAATACCATCCTAAAATCCATAAGGGAATGACTCAAATTGTAAGACAATTATCACCAGTGGAATTTGGTCTACCTATAGAAATTTATGCATTTACAAGAGAGATTGTATGGGATCAATACGAAGGAATACAGTCCGATATATTTGATCATATATTAGCAATGATACCAAAATTCGGACTAAGAATCTATCAACGACCCTCTTGGTATGATTTTAGAAATGAAGAAAGTCAGCATGAAAAATATGATAGTAATTTCATCAAAGGAACTATAATTGGTGGTGAAAGTGCTATTTCGGAAGAAGACCTAAAGGACTAGCCGTCAGCGTTCAGCCACCAGGAATTGGCCACCCATGGTGGCCGGTGACGTGCGTTAGAGGAATCAGAACTTGTTTTTAGATGCTTCTATTTTAGTAATTAATGCGTAGAGATCCTTCGCTGTACTCTGGATGACTAGGCAGGAGCTCGAGTTAGGTGAGTAGTTCCACCTTCTACATTCCACTTTCCGCTTAAAAATTACTCCATAATTTTTATATTAATTTCTCTAAATTTGGGTATACATAAATAGAATAGAGTACAGAGGAGGAAAGTATATGGGAGAATTTCAAGGTAAAAAGGTTGGGCTCAAAGAAGAGGGAACTCATAAATTGATTGCTGTATACCCCGAAACAATGAATGGTACAGATCATGAAATAGCTAAAACCGTAAGAGATTGGTTTTACAAACAAGCCTGTGCCAATGAAGAAATCCTAAGAACGGCTTACGTAGACGTAGTAGAGGATTAAAAAACAAAATAAAGTGTAATAAAAATTCTTATTTGAAAAAGATAAAATCCTATTTAGGATTTTGTCTTTTTTATATACTAGAAAATTTATGATATAATAATTCGCATAAGTAAGACTGGAGTGATAAAAGTGGTAAGTTCACGTGAATTAGTACAGAGCATTTTGAGACATGAGAGGGGAGCAAGGGTGCCAAAGGGAGAATTGGTACTGGATGATAAGGTAATTGCAAAATCATTAGACACTTTATCTATTGGCTTTGATGAAAGATACGAGTTTGCAAAAAGCTTAGGACTAGATATGATCGTGCTTTCACCTACCTATCCTAAGAATAGTCTGTCTGTTGACTGTAGCTCCTTAGATATAAATAAATGGGTCAATAGGGATTTGTTTTCCTTTGTTATATTAGATGGAGCTTTTGAATTAGGTTTGAGAGTTTTGGGTTTTCCAGAGTATCTATCTATGGTTATGAGTGGAGACGAAGAGCTAGAGGAATTCATTCTAGAAGTTGAAAAGATTAATAAAGAGACCATCGGAAAGTTGTCACATCAAGGCATCAATGGCATCATTGTAGCGGATGATATCGCTTTTCAGGATGGATTAATTGTACGACCAAGTATATTTCGAGAGCTTTTTTTACCTACTTTAGAACGCCAAGTCAAAGAAATTGAAAGTAGGAAAATGACTCCCTTTTTCCATTCTGATGGGTACTATATGAGTGTTATGGATGATATCGTAGAAGCAGGCTTTAAAGGAATACACTGCATCGATCGAAACTGCAAAATGAATGTAAAAGATTTAGCAAGCTATAGTAAAAAGATCTGCTTATGGGGGCATTTGGATATAAATGACATTAATGCTTCAGATGACGAAAATGCTATAAAATCTATGGTAAGTGAAATCAAAGATGCCACAGACTTTAAAGGTTTTATACTAGGAACAAACAGTGGGTTATTTCCAGGTATGGATGTGGATGGATTAAAAAGAATATATGATAAGGTTGACGAGTTCGTTCTATGATTAGTGAAAAGTAGAATGTTGAAAGTGGAAAATTTGCCACCTTTGGGTAGCTTTCATTTTAGTCTTTTGGCAATTAATATTTTTTAGCATATGGTGCATTTTTTAACCTTGGCTACTGTCTTGTCATCCTGAGACTTTAGACGAAGGATCTTGCTTTTCACGATCTCGCCCGAAGGCGAGTATTTCCGCATTCCACTTTCCACCAATGACAAAGAGGACGCTTATGCGTCCTCTTTGTCATTAAGTATTCTCATAAACTCTTCACCAGTTATCGTTTCTTTTTCTAGTAAATATTTCGCTAGTTCATGAAGTTTATCCATATTTTCTGTTAGTATTTCTCTTGCCTTGGAGTGGGCGGCTTTGATGATGTTTAGAACTTCTTGGTCTACTTTGCCTGCCATATTTGTAGAGCAAGTTAGAGAAGAATCTCCACCAAGATATGGGTTGTTTACAGTTTCTAATGCCATCATATCAAAGTCTTCGCTCATACCATAACGAGTGACCATAGCTCTTGCTAATTTTGTAGCCTGTTCAATATCATTAGACGCTCCTGTAGTGATGGAATTAAAGATGACTTCTTCTGCAGATCTTCCACCAGTAAAGGTGACGATTTTATTAAAGGCTTCTTCTTTTGATAAAAGGACTTTCTCCCCTTCATCTACTTGCATCGTATAACCTAGGGCACCAGATGTTCTAGGAATAATAGTGATTTTTTGTACTGGTGCAGAGTCTGTTTGCTTTGCTGCTACTAAGGCGTGACCAATTTCATGGTAAGCGATAATCAGTTTTTCTTTAGTTGATATGACTGCACCTTTTCGCTGATAACCAACTAATATGGTTTCTACAGATTCTTCAAAATCAGATTGATTGACTTCTTTTCGGTCCATGCGGACAGCTCTTAAAGCAGCTTCATTGGCAATATTAGCTAATTCAGCACCAGAAGCTCCAGCTGTAGCTCTAGCAATGGCATTATAATCAATATTGTTATCTACTTTGATTTTCTTTGCATGTACCTTTAAGATTTCTTCACGACCTCTTAAATCAGGAAGTTCAACTGGAATTCGCCTGTCAAATCGACCCGGACGAAGCAAAGCTTTGTCTAGAGTTTCAGGTCTATTTGTAGCCCCCAAAATTACTACTCCCTTACTACCGTCGAAGCCATCCATTTCTGTCAGCAATTGATTTAATGTTTGTTCTCTTTCATCATTACCTGTCATACCTGAACTGTCACGCTTTTTACCGATAGCGTCAATTTCGTCTATAAAGACAATACAAGGTGCTTTTTCTTGTGCTTGTTTAAAGAGATCACGAACTCTTGCAGCACCCATACCTACAAACATCTGCACGAATTCAGATCCAGAGATAGAGAAAAAGGGTACATTGGCTTCACCTGCTACAGCTTGAGCAAGCAATGTTTTTCCAGTTCCAGGAGGCCCTACTAATAGAGCACCTTTAGGTAGTTGAGCACCAATCTCTGTATACCTCTTGGGGTCGTGGAGAAAATCTACAATTTCCGTAAGAGCTTCTTTCGCTTCATCCTGCCCAGCTACATCGGCAAAGGTTTTACCCGTTTCTGCTTTTATATAGACCTTTGCATTGCTCTTTCCAAAGGACATGGCATTTGAACCACCTGTTTTCTTTTGTAAATTACGAGTAAGTAATTGTCCAACGCCTATAAAAAACAACATTGGTAATATTAAAGAGATAAATAGACTCATAAGAGGAGAAATTTCTTCGGGTATTATCTGAGCAAATTTTACATCTTGGCTATGCAATCTCTCTACTAAATCAGGGTCATCTGCTCGGCCAGTAACATAAGTTACATCCTTATTTTTGGCATCTTTTGTAGTAAATTTAATCTGAGTATTCTCTATTTCTACTTCTTTTACTTGTCCATCTTCAATTTGGTTCAGAAAAGTTCCATAATCCACTTCTGTTATTTGTGGTTCCAATATATTAGGGAATACAAAGGAATTTAATAATATGATAATGAGTAAAGCTATACCATAGTAAAAGAATATGGGCTTCTTTGGTATTTTAGGTTTATTTGTTGGCAATAGATTACCTCCTTATATTCATTCATTTTATAGTAGACGATTGTCTTGGATTTCTATACAGGGTGCTTACTACAAAATAATATTTAGCTTAATTATATTATACATTAATTACTCTTAACTTTTCCTTAATTAAACAAAGAAATAATGAAGATAGGACAAAATATTTGGAGAAGTAAGAAGATATGATAAAATAATTAAAAGTAGGAGGTCACGTGGTCAGGTGGTCAGCAAAATCTTTGAGCCACCACTGGTGCCTCAAGCACTAAGGGTGCTTTTAAACTTATTTAAGGATTGTGATAAAGATTGAAGGATATTAAAGTAGAGGATATAACAGAAGCTGTTAAACAATTATGCATTGATGCAAATTATAATATTCCATTGGATGTAAAAGAAAAAATCGAAGAAGCTGCATCTTGTGAACCTTGGCCTATGGCGAAGGAGATATTAGATCATATTTTAGAAAACATCAAAATTGCAAGAGAAGAAAGCATGCCAGCTTGCCAAGACACTGGTATGACCTGTGTCTTTGTAGAATTAGGACAGGATGTTCATATTGTGGGCGGATTATTAGAAGATGCAATTAATGAAGGGGTAAGGCTTGGGTATAACAAGGGATACTTGAGAAAATCCGTGGTAAAAGATCCACTAAATAGAATCAATACAAAAGATAATACCCCAGCAATTATATACTATCATATTGTTGAAGGGGATCAACTGAAGATTACAGTGGCCCCTAAGGGCTTTGGTTCGGAAAATATGAGCCAAATAAAGATGTTAAAGCCTTCTGATGGCATAGAGGGGGTTAAGGATTTTGTCTTACAGGTAGTAAGAGAAGCAGGTCCCAATCCTTGCCCTCCTATTGTAGTAGGAATAGGAATAGGTGGAACCTTTGATAGGGCAGCTAATTTAGCTAAAAAGGCTCTTCTCCGTCCTTTAAGTGAAGATCATCCAGATGGATTTTATAAAGGATTAGAAGCAGATCTACTAGAGGAAATTAACAAATTAGGTATTGGACCACAAGGTTTTGGAGGGAAAACAACTGCCTTAAAAGTAAGTGTGGAAGAGTTTCCAACTCATATTGCAGGTTTGCCTGTAGCTGTAAATATCAATTGTCATGTGACGAGGCATAAAAGTGTTATTTTATAAAGCGTAGAATGCGGAAAGCTGAAAGCGGAACTTGCTAAATTGGGATGTGTGAAAGTTGAAAGCGGAAAACTCTCCTAAAGGTGAAAAAGTATCTTGCGTTTAACTTCTTGCCTCTCAGTTGCGCCGAGGAATCTCTACAGACAGACTATTGAAAAATGCATTATATACTAAAAAGTTTTAAAACAACTGTTGACAATTGTTAAAAGAAAGGGATCAATATGGAAAAGAGAATAAATGTGCCTTTTACTGCTGAAGGAGCAAAAGAACTAAGAGCTGGGGATAAGGTACTGATTTCGGGAGTTTTATACACTGCTAGGGATGCGGCACATAAAAGGCTTGTTGAACTTATAGATAAAGGAGAAGACCTTCCTATACCGCTAAAAAATGCTATAATTTATTATGTAGGACCTACACCAGCTAAGCCACAAAAACCAATTGGCTCAGCAGGCCCAACAACCAGCTATAGGATGGATTCGTATGCTCCTAAACTTCTAGACTTAGGTTTAAGGGGTATGATTGGAAAGGGAATACGGTCTCAAGAAGTAATAGAATCTATGAAAAAAAACAAAGCCGTGTATTTTGCGGCAATTGGCGGAGCAGCAGCCTTAATGGCCAAATCGATTATTAAATCTGAGCTGGTAGCCTACGAAGACTTAGGTTCAGAGGCTATTAGAAGATTAGAAGTAAAAGATTTACCTGTCGTAGTAGCCATTGATAGCTACGGAAATAATCTGTATGAATTGGGGCCAACTGCTTATCTTGAAAACAGCCGAAGCTGAAAGCCGAATGCTGAAAGCGGAAACCCTTTAGTTAGGCTCGTGGTATGTTGGAAATTTTATCAGTTTGATGGGGTGTGCGCAAAGCACACATAGGTTATCTGAGCGAAGGGAAGAATCTAATACAAAAGCCACCCAAAGGTGGCTAAAAATTCCGCATTCCGCTTTCAGTTGTCTTTAAAGATTCCATATGTAGAGATGGTATCAAGTATAAAGAGAATGCCATTTCCTGGGTTTTCTAGTTTGATCTCATTTTTTATGGATTCGACGATAGCTTCTGTCTTATCTTTTTCGGATAATATTAATACAATTTCTTTTTCAGGTTCGACAGTCATTGCAAATAAAGTGCTTTTTTCGTGTATGCCAGAACCCCTTGCGTTGATAATAGTGCCCCCTTGTGATCCCGCTTTCTCTGCTGCATCTATGACGGATTCTGCATTGCCTCGATCTACAATAGTAAAAATAGCCTTATACATAATATCATCAGAACCTCTGCTTTCTTTAATTTTATCAACATGGCAACTCCTTGAACCTACAATGTTTTCTAAAGGAGAACAAAAAGCGATACCATGATTAGGTTTGCAAAATTTAAATTTTTTATTTATAGCATCCAGTACATTTTCAGCCACATGTTCTTCGGCGAGAAAAAGCACAATTTCTTTTCGGATATCTGTAAGATCAAACCATTCCAATAAGTAATTTTTTGCAGAGCCTTTTCCTAAAAAAATAGTACCACCAGAAACACCTATATCTTTAGCCAACTTTAATACTTTGCTGCCTAATCCGTAATCTATGATTACGCAACATAAATTGTATTTACTAGAAATCACTATCCGTCCACATCCTTCTTTACTGATTTTATTTTATAAATTAACCCTAATATTTGTAATGCAATGAGAGGAGTCATTGCAACCATTGCAATAACACCAAAACCATCTACTAGAACATTAGCTCCATCAATTGCCTCTGCAGCACCTTGAGCAAAGGCTAAGACAAAGGTAGCAGTCATAGGACCAGAAGCTACTCCCCCTGAGTCAAAGGCAATACCTACGAACAAACTAGGTACTTTATAAGATAAAAATATGGATATAAGGTATCCAGGCAGTAAAAAGTGCCATAATTGTAGGCCTGGCACCACAATTCTCACCATGGATAGAGATACGGCAAATGCTACACCAATAGATAATGTAAATAGTATAACTTTTCTCTTAATAGAACCACTAGTAACATCTTCTATTTGTTCCGTAAGAACGTGTACAGCTGGCTCAGCTAAGATGACTACTAAACCTAGAATAAATCCAATTGCAATTACAATTAGGTCGTTGTCAAGAGATGCAATAGAATGACCCACTACTTTACCAACTTCCATAAAGCCTGCATTTACACCTGTTTGGAATAATATCAGTCCAATATAGGTATAAGCAAAACCTTTTACTATTTTTCCAAACTTCTTCTTAGATAATCTAAAAGAGATTGCATTGAATATAAGGAATATAATCACTAATGGAAGTAGGGCGATAAACATCTCCTTCACCATATGTGGGATTTGCTCTAAAAAGGGTCGAAAGATAGAGCTGTTTATTTCCTTCGCTACTATAGTGCTGGCTTCAATGGTAGAATCCTTTGATTTTGCAAATAAACGAAAAATCATAACGGACAAGATTGCTCCAGTAGAAGTGACTCCAACTAATCCAAAGCTATCATCTTCTGAGTTCTTACCAGCTTTTAAGGAAGAAACCCCTAAGCCTAATGCCAACATAAAGGGCACTGTTAGAGCACCGGTAGTTGCTCCAGAAGCGTCAAAAGATATGGCAAGGAATTCAGGTGAGGTAAATAAAGCTAAGATAAAGATGACTCCATAAATAATTGTCAGCAATCTATTTAATTTGAGATTTCTAATAATTCGAAATAATCCTGTTGAAAGCAATAGAGCAACACCAATGGATACAATCATAACTATATTTATTTTTGAGGTTGCGCCTCCAGTTGCATCCTGAACTTGACCTGCTAATATATGTAAGTCTGGTTCTGCCACGGAAATAATAAACCCTAGCAAAATCCCTGAAAAAATGACGATAGCAGTCTTATTGGTTTTAGTTACTGTGGAACCAAGAAGAGAACCCAATGGGGAAATCCCGATATCCGTACCAACTAAAAAAATAGACATACCAATGATGATAAGCAAAGCACCTAATAAAAATCGATACATTAATATGTGATCAATAGGTGTAATCGTAAAATTTAAAATAACAACTAATATAGTGACAGGTAAAACAGTAAAAGAAACTTCCTTAAACTTTTCGTATAAAATATTAATAGACATCACTTCCTTTTTTTCTAGCTGAAGGCTGAAAATTGAATGCGGAAAGGGAAACATACCCTCACGAGGCGCATAACTGGGACTGCCTAATAGTCACTAAAGATAGTCAAAAATTTCAACAGTCCGCTGTTAGCTTTCAGCTAATTCATGTTTTTTGATTTTTCTACACAAGCATTTACAGCCTCAATGACCGCAGAGCGAAAGCTGCTTTTTTCTAGGCTAGCTACGGCTTCGATGGTTGTACCTCCTGGGGAACTGACTGCATCTTTTAATGCTCCTGGGTGTGTACCAGTTTCTAATATCATCTTAGCAGCTCCAAGGACAGCTTGAGCAGCAAAGGTATAAGCTTGTTTTCTAGGCATACCATGTAGTACTGCACCATCGGCGAGTGCTTCGATAAACATATAGGTATAAGCTGGTGAAGAACCACTTACTCCAGTTACAGCATCCATCAATCTTTCTTCTACAAACTCTATCTTTCCAAAACATTCAAACATAGACTGTATAAATCTTTTATCTTCATCTGTAACAAGAGTATTTACACTGATAGCAGTCATCCCTTCATTGACAAGAGCAGGAGTGTTAGGCATAGCTCTTACTAGTTTTATTTTGCGATTAAATCGTTTTTCATTGTCCTCGATTTTTTGTCCAGCAGCGATCATAACTACTATTGCTTCTTTTTTTATAAAATCTTTGATTTGATTAATGACTTTCCCATATAGATGGGGTTTTACTGATAGAACGACTACATCACATTCCTTAGCAATTTTTAAATTGTCGTCTGTAGTACAAATGCAAAAATCATCCCTAATTTGATCCAATTTCCCAGAGGAAGAGTTAGAAGCATAAATAGTAGATGGTTCAATAAATTTTGAGTGTACGATTCCGCTAATCATAGCTCTAGCCATATTACCACAGCCTATAAAGCCAATTTTTTTATTCATGTGCAAGATCCTTTCATTGTGTTTTATATATTAGATTGAAGAGTGATATTTAATGATACGAAAGATAGAAGATAGAGAAAGCAAATAAGATAAATACCATATATTCATTTTAGCATACAATCTACAGATTGTGTATCATGAAACAATAAACAACAAAAAAACCACAATGAATTGTGGTTTTTTTGTGGTGGTATTATATCAAATAGGAAAAGTATGGTTTTGACACTAGCTCCTACGCCAGTCATCCTGAGCAAGGCGAAGGATCTTGACCCTAAAGGAATACCCAGATGCTAGTGACTAATGACTAGCGACTAAAGCGCTTTAACTATTCTGCTGCACCTAAATGAGAAAGGTCTTTTTTTATAGAAATACCTAATTCTCTTGCGACTCCTTCGCCGTAAGCTGGATCTGCCTTGTAACAGTTTTCTATATGTCTAATTTTAATGTGCTTTTCGCTATCGCCCATATTTCTTGCTGTGTTTTCAAATAAAACTTGTTGTTGCTCTGGGCTCATTAATCTAAATAATTTACCAGGTTGTGTGTAGTAGTCATCGTCATCTTCTCTAAAATTCCATCGATCTGCATCACCGTATAATTTAAGTAAAGGCTCTTTGTATTCTGGTTGTTCCTGCCATTGCCCATAAGTGTTTGGCTCGTAATGTAATTTGCCACCCTGATTATCATCTACTCTCATTTGTCCATCCCTATGGTAACTGTTTACGTATTTTGCACCTCTAGGTGAATTTACAGGTATTTGATGGTGATTTACACCAAGTCGATATCTTTGTGCATCTCCATAGGAGAATAGTCGACCTTGCAACATTCTGTCAGGTGAGAAACTAATGCCTGGCACAACATTTGCAGGGTTAAAAGCAGCTTGTTCTACGTCTCTAAAGTAGTTATCTGGATTCTTATTTAATTCCATAAATCCTACTTCAATTAGAGGGAAGTCGCCTTTATACCATACCTTTGTTAAATCAAATGGATTATAAGGCATGTTATTTGCTTGTTCTTCTGTCATTACTTGTATTTTCATGGTCCAGCGAGGGAAGTTACCCTTTTCTATGTTCTCAAATAAGTCCTTTTGATGACTTTCTCGGTCTTTTCCGACAATTTCTGCAGCTTCTTCATCGGATAAGTTCTTTATGCCTTGCTCACATATCATATGAAATTTAACCCATACTCTTTCGTTGTCAGCATTAATCATGCTATATGTATGACTTCCAAATCCATGCATATGTCGGTAAGAATATGGAATTCCTCGATCACTCATAGTGATAGTAACCTGATGAAGAGCTTCAGGAAGGGATGACCAAAAGTCCCAATTGTTGTTAGCACTTCGCATATTTGTGCGAGGGTCTCTTTTAACAGCATGATTTAAGTCAGGAAATTTTAAAGGATCTCTAAAGAAAAAAACTGGGGTATTGTTGCCGACTAAGTCCCAATTTCCTTCTTCTGTATAAAATTTCATTGCAAAGCCGCGAATGTCTCGCTCTGCATCAGCAGCGCCTCTTTCTCCTGCAACAGTAGAGAAACGCACAAACATCTCTGTTTGTTTTCCTACTTCTGAGAAAATACTTGCTCTAGTATAGTTAGTAATATCATTTGTAACTGTAAAAGTACCAAAAGCACCAGAGCCCTTTGCATGCATTCTCCTCTCGGGGATTACTTCTCGGTCAAAATGAGCTAATTTTTCTAGAAACCACACATCTTGTAAAAACATAGGACCTCTAGGACCAGCAGTCATAACATCTTGATTATCTGCGACGGGAGCGCCTGCTACGGTAGTGAGTTTTTTCTTATCTTCCATATTTTTATTATCCAAATTATAATCCTCCTTCAAAAAAGTGAACTTACATCTTATTTACACCTAATACCTAAAATGTAAACATGAATCTGTTGTTTTTTTATATTTCTTTTATGAAAATACCATACTAAGATTGGAATACTCGAGACAAAGCTATTGTAAAATGAATTTTTTTATTGTAGGATTGATTTTGTGTCTAAAATCTAGAAAAATATAAGTGAAATAAAATCAATTACAAATCTAGAAAGGGGAATATTGTGGAAACTCTACAAAAAAAATATGGACTTTGGACGGCTACTTCTATGGTTGTTGGAGTAGTAATTGGTTCAGGCGTCTTTTTTAAAGCCGATGATGTATTAAAAATGACAAATGGAAATATTTATATAGCTTTAGTTGCATGGATACTAGGAGCTATGGCCATGGTTTTTGGGGCTTTAGTTGTTTCAGAATTTGCTCAGAGAATAGAAAAAGCCAATGGAATCGTAGATTATTACGAGAGGGCATATGGAAAGCGAATGGGTTATTTAATGGGCTGGTTTAATGGTATTTTATATTACTCGCCTTTATCTGCTATTTTAGCATGGATTTCAGCCACGTACACATTAGTTCTATTTAATGTACCACAAGGAGACAATTCAAATGCCACTTGGGTCATAGCATTTATTTATATAGCAATAATTTACATTATGAATTATTTTGCACCGGTTTTAGCTGGGAAACTTCAAGTGACTACTACTGTAATAAAATTAATTCCTCTTGGTTTAATCGCTATAGTGGGAACCATATTTGGATTAAGAAATGGAGTTTTATTAGAAGGTTTCATAGGAGGTGCTAAAGAAGCTAGTAATCATATGGGTTCCTTATCTTCTGCTGTTGTATCTACAGCTTTTGCTTTTGATGGATGGATTTCAGCAGTTACAATTAACAATGAAATAAAAGATGCTAAGAAAAATTTACCTAGAGCTCTTGTTATAGGGGCAATCATTGTATTAATAGTATATGTCAGCTATTTTTTAGGTATTGTTGGAGTGCTTGGGGCATCTACTATTATTGAATTGGGCGACAATGCAGTAAATGTGGCTTCAAAGGCATTATTTGGTGGTCCTGCAGGCGTATTATTATCTTTATTTGTGGTCATATCTTGTTTAGGTACATTGAACGGCTTGATCATAGCTTGTATTCGTATGCCTTTTTCTCTTGCTATAAGGGGACAAGGTCCTATGCCTAAATTGCTTTCAAAGGTAAATAAAAGAACGCAAATGCCGACTTATTCAGTAATTTATTCTTTTGCTTTGTCTTGTATCTATTTATTTATTTGGTACGGTAGCCTCAATAATCTATTTGGAAGGTATATTGCCATTGATGAAATACCTATTGTTCTCATATATGGTTTTTATATTTTATTGCATATTTGGTATATGATTCATTTTAGAGATTTAAAACCTATTAGAAGATATATTATTCCTATATTAGCTATATTTGGTTCTAGTATCATTGTCTATGGAGGAATTACAAATCCCAGCATAGGTTTTTATCTTATAATATCCATAACCATTATTTTGTTTGGATTGCTATTTTATGGGGAACAAAATGTATAAATAATTGACTTCAAGATTGCGCACACTATGCAATAGATTAAGTCAAAAATGACGAAGTTTAAATTATTTTACAGAGGTGATTACAAATGAAAAAGTTTTTAGTTTTATTTTTAGCAGGTTTATTAGTTATTACATTTATCGGATGTGGTGCTGAGAAAGAAGAACCAGCTACTGAACCAGATACAAATCAAGAACAACCTGTTGAAGAACCTAAGGAGGAGCCTACAGAAGAGACAGCATTAGATGGGGTTACTACACCAGAAAGTGCAGCTGATGGTACTTACACAGCAGAAGGTAAAGCTGATGATTATGGTTGGACTCCATTTGTTACTTTAGAAATTGCTGGTGGTAAAATTACAACTGTAGACTTTGACTACAAAAATGGAGATGTATTAAAATCAGAAGATGAAGAATACAACACAAGTATGGAATCTGCAGTAGGTACAAAACCAGAAACATACTTACCAGAATATGAAGCAGCTTTAGTAGAATCCCAAGATGTTACAGAAGTAGACAGCATTTCAGGAGCAACCCAATCTTACAGTGAGTTTGTTAAATTAGCACAAGAAGCATTAGGAAAAGCAGTAGAAAAATAAAATAAATTATAAGAAAAAGCCAAGTGGATGAGTTCCTTGGCTTTTTCCATTATTTTTATTAAAAAAATGCTAAAAAAGTTGATAAAACTTAAGAATTGGTATATACTAATCTTACCTTGCATTATTAGTAAAAGAATTATATTAATGAATTTAGAATAACAGCTTTTTAGATTTGGCATTGAATACACATTTTGTTCTAATGAATTTGTTTTTTTACAAGTGATAAAAGGGATTATAATTTTCGGAGGTATTAACATGAACGGAACAGTAAAATGGTTCAACGGAGACAAAGGATTTGGTTTTATCACTTCAGAAGAAGGAAATGATGTGTTTGTACATTATTCACAAATTCAAAAAGATGGTTACAAAACTTTAGCTGAAGGCGAAAGAGTTTCTTTCGACGTAGTTGAAGGCGCTAAAGGCCCACAAGCAGAAAACGTAGTAAGCCTATAATTTTGAAGCCGAAACCTGTAGAGAAATCTACAGGTTTTTTTGCGTGAACTAATGAGCCAAGCGAAAATAGAGTTTTCGTAGTACCCATATGATTGAACAGACAAACGGTTTGCCGATTTGGCTGAGAAATCATATGGATACGAAATGAAAGCTTTGCTTTCATTTGGCGAATGGCGCGACCGAGGAATCAGCTTTAGCTGATTTCGAGGTAAGATTCTCACAACGAAACCGGAAAGTAGAAAGCGGAAATTAAGCTACCCAAGGGAAGTTACCTAAGGGTGGCTTTTTTATTCAATAGGATACTCCTGCTTTAGATTCTAGCTCCTGCCAGTCATCCTGAGCGCAAACGAAGGATCTTACTTTTTCTCACCTAAAGGCGAGGAATTTTTCCGCTTTCCACCTTCCGCTTTCCGCTATATATTTTCTAGATAAATCCTACTAAATCGTGTATATTAATAAGATAAGTTACTGAAATTAGAACAAGTGAGGCGAAATGATGGAAGTGAATATAAAAGGATTAGAACTATCTACTCAAATTATGATTGAGGAATCTTTAAGGCGAGGTATTCATGTTGAAATTATAGATCAAAAAGAAAATCTCATTCGATTAGAAAAAGAAGGAAAAGTAGAATATATTCAACAGGCGACGAAGACTTCTGCAGACAGCTATATTGTTGTACTACTTATGGAGAATAAACAGGTCACAAAATTGCTCCTTAAAGAACAAAAGATGAATGTACCCCATGGTGTAGTGATTCATTCTCAAGAAGAGGCTCTACAGGCATATAATGAGTTTGAAGGGCTAGAGATTGTAGTAAAACCAAATTCCACAAACTTTGGACAAGGGGTAGTCATACTAGATGAAAATCGAAAGGTAGAAGATTTTAAAAAAGCTGTAGATTATGCTCTTGCATTAGATAGTACAGTTTTAATTGAAGAATTTTTTAAAGGTAAGGAATATCGATTTTTAGTTATTGGAGATGAATTAGCGGCAGTAGTCCACCGGGTGCCTGCAAATGTAGTCGGCGATGGAAAACACACGATTGAAGAATTAGTAGAAATAAAAAATCGAAACCCTCTTAGGGGTAAAGGATATGTGACACCTTTAGAAAAAATTCAACTAGGAGTAGTAGAAGAGGATTTTTTACTCAAACAAAATTTAACGGAAAAATCTATTTTAGATAAAGATGTGACTGTTTATTTGAGAGAAAACTCAAATGTCAGTACTGGTGGAGATACTATAGATTATACAGACGAAATGCACCCAGGCTATAAAGATATTGCTATAAAAGCTGCAAAAGCTCTAAATGCTAAGATATGTGGCATCGATATTATTCTTAAAGATTATAAAGAAGCACCCACAGAAGATAATTACTGTATTATTGAACTAAACTTCAATCCAGCTCTTCACATGCATAATTTCCCATTTGAAGGAAAGAATAGGCGTGTCGAGGAGAAGGTTTTGGATTTGTTGGGATTTTAGAAAAACAGGTGGTCTGTCGTAGGTTGCGGGCTTGTAACTCCTTACAGTCGCTACAAACCTCGCCAACCTTGACAGGGGTAATACCATTCAATTTATCTTGCCCTTGGGGCCATATAGATTGGGTATTACTCCCAGGTGGTAAGGTGGTGAGCAAAAGCTCAAAAGCTGAAAGCTGAAGGCTGAAGGCGGAAAAAACGATACTCGCCTTTAGGCGAGGTTATGACCTGAGTTGACTGTCCTAGTCATCCTGAGGAGCTCCAGCGACGAAGGATCTTTAGGAATTAAGTGGGTGTATAAATGTATGTAGAAATTGATAATTACAATTTCCACTTTCCGCCTTCCACTTTCCGCTGTTAAAAACTGTTTTAGAAGAGATAATACATGGTATAAATACCCTATGAGCATTAGAGGCTCGTGTTGGAAATACGAAAAAAGGAGGAAACGAAATGTGGAAAGAATTTAAAGAATTTGCAGTAAAGGGAAATATGATTGATTTAGCTGTGGGTGTCGTTGTCGGTGGTGCCTTTGGAAAAATAGTAACATCGTTAGTTACTGATATCATTACACCCTTAGTGGGATTATTATTAGGAAATATTGATTTATCTAATTTGTTCTTGACTTTAGGACCAGGGGACTTCCCTACGTTAGCTCTAGCAGAAAAGGCCAAAGTACCTACTTTAAAATATGGACTATTTTTAAATAATGTTATTGATTTCTTAATTATTGCCTTTTCCATCTTTATCGTTATAAAACAGCTTAATCGATTTAAACGAAAAGAAGTTGAAGAAGAAGTCGCTGTCACTACAAAGGCTTGTGATTACTGTTATAGTGAGATACATATAGATGCAACGAGATGTCCTCATTGTACATCCGAGTTGAATTAACAATAGTTAAACGATTGTTGAACGGTCGTTAAACCATAGTTAAACAATTGTTCAACTACTGTTCGACTATTGTTCAACGATTGCTCCACTATTGTTCCAAATAATAAAATATTCACCTATGAATGTGGACATACTAATATCAAATGATTTAAAGGAGATGTTAGTATGACGAAAGATAGCCAACCAGATAAAAAAAGGTAAGAAAAGAAAAGGCAAATGGGCAAACTCCAATTACTCAAGAAGCTCAAAATCACAATCCAAATGCTAAAAAACAATCTGTCGAAAATAATGATGTATAATGTCCTGAGCTGACGCTCAGGACGAAGGTTGGAAGTTGCAATCTGGGTCAAGCTTCTAGGGTCTTAAGATCCTTCGCTTCGCTCAGGATGACAGGTATATGCGCACCAGACTCCAGTATATGTACACCGAACTCCAGTATATGTACACCGAACTCCAGTATATGTACACCGAACTCCAGAGAATGTACACCGAACCTCAGAGTATGTCATCCTGAGGAGCTTGCGACGAAGGATCTTACATTTTCTCGCCTATAGGCGAGGCTTGTTTTTCTTCCACCTTCCACTTAAAATGAGGTTTTTTAATGAATATCCTATTGCCAAAAGAAATTACATATGCACTAGAAACAATCCAGCAGGCAGGCTTTGAGGCCTTTATCGTTGGTGGATGTGTTCGTGATGTTCTTATTGGGAGAGAAGTTCACGATTTTGATATTACTACTAATACATTACCCCCACAAATTCTTCAATTATTTTCTTCTTTTACAGTGCTTGAAACAGGTATAAAACATGGTACCCTTACTGTAGTCATCAATCATATGCCAATAGAAATTACGACTTATCGAATTGATGGCACCTATACAGATTATCGTCGTCCAGATGGAGTCCTTTTTACAAAGAGCTTAATGGAAGACTTAAAGCGAAGAGACTTTACCATGAATGCCCTAGCCTATAACCCCAAAACAGGTATAATCGATTATTTCAATGGTAAGGAAGATATATATAATAAAATCATTCGGACTGTAGGGAGTCCAGATGAGAGATTTACAGAAGATGGACTCAGGATCATGAGGGCATTACGTTTTTCTGCTGTATTAGGGTTTCGAATTGAGGAGGATACGAAAAAGAGCATACATACTTATAAAGATAAACTGAAATACATTTCAATAGAGCGGATTACTTCAGAGTTTTCTAAGATGATTTGTGGTCAATATGTAGAAGAAGTTCTTCTAGAATTCTGGGATGTAATAGACGTAATCATCCCTGAATTATCGATACAATCAAAGGATGATCGTGCATACAAACTTTCCGTAAAAACTCTTGTTAATACACCACCTATCTTGTATCTACGAATGGCAACTCTACTTCACAGTATAAGTAAGCAAGCGATATTGTCTTATGAAAAAGAGGAAAATATAGATAATAATCACTCTTCAGAAAAAAGTGCCTTTATAGTAAAGAAAATACTTCAAGATATGCGCTTTGATAAGGAAACCACTAATAGAGTCTATACTCTAATTTTCTATTATGATTTAGATTTAATTGAAGATAAACCCTATATAAAAAAGTGGATGAATAAACTAACGCCTAAAGTCCTAAAAGAACTATTACAACTAAGAAGGGCAAAGTCCCTCTCTCAAAATTCTAAAGATGATAAGGAATTAGGTAAAATTAGTACAATTAACTATTTGATAGATGAGATTATTGCGAGTAAAAGCTGTTATTCTATAAAAGGCTTAGCAATTAATGGACAAGATCTAATAAAAGCAGGAATCCCACAAGGTAAATTAATAGGTGAAATATTACAGAAGATTTTGGAAGAGGTTATTGAGGAAAAAGTGGATAATAACAAGAAAGACTTGCTTCATTTAGCGAAGCATATATATGGAGAAGGTGGTCAGCAAATATGCGACTTACATCGTAGTGAACAATGAATAATGAGCAATATAAGGATTTAGTAAGTCGCATATTTGTGCTGTTCCGTGTTCAATGTTCATTGTTCATTGAAGGTTTTGTATTCGGTTCTAAGTGATCGCTCATTATGTAGTTTATACGCTATAGTTCGTTTGTAGGGATCCTTCGCTTCGCTCCAGGATGACAATAGCAGGAGCTTGGGTCTTTATCTCGCCCGAAGGCGAGTAATGATTTTGCTGACCACCTGACCACCTAGACCACCTTATTTTAGCTTCAACTTCGCCAACGCATCCGCTAAAGCCGTATTAACCTCAGGCTGATCTTGATTATTCTTCTTTAGATATTTTTGTGCTTCTTTCTTTGTAATAGTCTTCTTCTCTGAATTCTTGCGCTTGTTAAAGGAACTTAATTTTTCCCTGTAGCCACATTTACAAGTAAAGATCTGACCTTCTCCTTGACCTTGTAGTGTAAGCCTTTTTTGGCACTGAGGGCATCTTGCGTTTGTGGTCTTGCTTATTCGTTTACGTGTTCCACACTCTCGGTCTATACACACTAGGACCGTGCCAAACTTATCCTTTTGTTCTAGCATGTGTTTTGCGCAGTTAGGGCACTTTTCACCAGTAATATTGTCGTGGACAAACTTACCCGTATCTGTTTTGATTTCCTGTATCATGTCTTTAGTATAAACTTTTATGTCCTCTATAAATTTCTTCTTTGCCAATTTTCCGTTTTTTATAGCATCTAATTTAAGTTCCCAAGTTCCCGTTAGGTCTGGAGATTTTAAATCTTCCGGTGCCAAATCTAAGAGCTGGCGCCCTTTACTAGTGGTAATAATATCTTTTCCCTTTTTTTCTACGTAGAATTTATGAAAGATCTTCTCAATAATATCCGCCCGAGTAGCTACTGTACCAAGGCCTCCTGTCTCGCCTAATACCTTTGCAATTTTGCTGTTTTTTTGGTCCATGTACTTTGCAGGGTTTTCCATGGCAGATAGAAGTGTTGCCTCGTTAAAAAGGGGAGGAGGTGATGTCTGACCTTGTACTTTATGAATACTCTTAATGTCAATAAAAGAATTTTCTTCTAGAGGGCGTAAAGATACCTCTTTGTTTTCTTGTAGATTCTGATCTTTAGAGTACACCTCTTTCCAACCTAATTGAATAGGATGATTTCCTGTAGCTACAAAGATTTCACCACATACTTCAAGTTCAATGAGAAGCTGTTCGTATTTGTAAGGAGGAAATAATACAGAGAGAAAGCGCTTTACAACCAAATCAAATATCTTTCTTTCAGCATCAGAAAGGCTTGACAATATTACCTTTTCTTCCGTAGGGATAATGGCATGGTGATCGCTTACTTTGCTATTGTCTACAAAGTGTTTGCTTCCTTTAATTGGCATGTGGATCTGTCTTATAAAGGAGGAATAAGATTGTACTCTTACGGCATCTAGACGCTCCGACAATGTAGAGACCATATCTGTAGTCAAATATCTAGAATCTGTTCTAGGGTAGGTTAGTACCTTGTGATTTTCATATAGTCGCTGGGCGATAGATAGGGTTTCCTTAGCAGAAAAATCAAATAATCTATTGGCATCTCTTTGTAATTCCGTTAGATCATAGAGGAGAGGTGAATAAGAAGATTTTTCCTTTGTATCTACTTTTATCACTTTTGCCTGAACTTGACCTTGAAATTTCCCTAGGAGATTTTGAAGTTTATTCTCGTCAAAGATTCGACTTTCATTTGTCTTTTGGTTTTTCCATAAAAAAGAGTTGCTGTTTGCGCTAAGCTCAACTTCCCAGTAATTCTTAGGAACAAAATCCTTTATTTCCTTTTCTCGTGTGGCGATTAAATTAAGGGTTGGAGTCTGTACCCGGCCACAGGAAAGCTGTGCGTTATATTTACACGTTAAGGCCCTTGTAGCATTTATTCCTACAATCCAATCTGCTTCTGCTCTAGCTAAGGCAGAATAATATAAATTGTCGTAATTTCTACCATCCTTTAAGTGATTAAATCCATCTTTTATGGCCTTATCTGTAACAGAGGAGATCCACAAACGTTTCATAGGCTTTTGGCAGTGTGCTTTTTCAGTAATCCACCTAGCCACCAGTTCTCCTTCTCGACCAGCATCTGTGGCTATAATGATTTCTGTAACATCCTTTCGGTTTAGTTGCTTTTTAACAGCGTGAAATTGTTTGTTGGATTTTTTTATGACGTCTAATTTAAACGGAGAAGGCATCATAGGCAAGTCTTCTATATTCCATGATTTATATTTTTCATCATATCTTTCAGGAGATGCTAATTCTACCAGATGTCCTAAGGCCCAAGTCACGATGTACTCATTTCCTTCTATAAATCCTTCACCCTTTTTATTGCATTTTAGTACTCTTGCTATATCACGACCTACAGAAGGTTTTTCTGCTAATACTAATTTTTTACTCATTGTAGTTTCCTTTCGACTTCATTCTATAGCTTAGTATACCACAATTAGATTGTTAATTATTGATGTCCTTCTGCGCTAATTGCAATTTTATCTTGATCTGAAGCAAGGAAAATGCGATTAATGGAATCATTACGAAATTTACAAGGGTAATATATTGTAAAGCATTTAATAGCCTAAAGAAGAGCAAGGAATCTCTAACAGCAAAATGAGTACAGACAAATACAAGAGCAGAAAGAATGTAAATAACATATTTTCTTTGCTTTTGTGTTATGCCGTATGTCTTAAGAATGAGTAAAATTCCGTAAAAAGTGATACAGTATTTTAGAATCCAGCCCCCTACAGTTTGAAGCATAACGTATAGCTCTCCAAAGTCAAAAAATTGATAAAAGCTCACTAGTTGGGTCTGCAGTAATTTAGGATAATTCATGGTAATTGCTCGTTCTGGAGTAAAGGTCATGAGTATGCCCATTGCGGAGACGATTTCCATCTGAATGAGATAGATGAGAGCGCTCACTACGGCTATAGTCATTTTGTTTCTCTTATCTTGTATATAGCTTAAATAAGGAAATACGATAGAAAGGTGCCCATATAATCCTAATGTCTCTAGTATGCAGATGAGAAAGCCTTTTGTAATGCCGTTTTCAAAAATAGGAAATAAAAGCTCTACTTTCTTATCTGGGGTAGTTAAGGCACCTAAATTAATTCCTGCAATTGAGATGAGGATAATTCCCACGATAGAAATGGTTATTATAGCGGATATTTTTTTATTTACTACGTACATGGCTGGCAGGACAAAAAATAGCCCGTAATACCATTTAGGTGTTTCAATGCTCATATGATTATGCATAGCATCTGCTTCTACGCCAGCGCTTTCGATTAAAATTAAAAACGACGTCAGTATAAATAACCCTATGAAAACATTTCCTAGGGTTTCCCCAAATGCTATCCGATATATTTTGACTATATTTTTTTCTTCAGAGGATTTCCAAATTTTCATAAAGTATAGTCCAATTATTAAGATAAGTATTGAAGAGACGATGACCGCTACCCAGGTGTCCCTCCAACCATCTACTAAAAATATCCTAGGATAGGTTTTTAAAGAAATAATGCTGACAGACCATATGAGAAACATCAAGTGATAAGGATTAAATCGATCCATAATTGATACCTCTTATTTAATATTGAGCTACTTATTGTGTAATTAAAATGCATCAGCTGTGCCCTAAGGAGATTATTGCCATGGTAAGCTTGAATCATACTACTATTTTTCGTTTTATCGAATAAAAAAAGAATATCTTCAAAAACTAAAAAGTGTATGGAATGAGGTGATTAGATGGATTTGAGTTTAGAAGTATTGCAACAGAAACTGAACAATAGTTCAGATGTAATCTACCGCAAGATTTATTGTCAAGACGAGTTGATTACGATAGTGGGAATAGAAAATATGATAGATGGCACAAAACTCAGTCAGTACATTATCGAGCCCTTGTTAAATTATAATAAACCAATCTCTGATGTAGAAACCTTGTGCAGGGAATCTATACTCGCTAACCCAGCGTCGGAAGTAAGTTCTATAGAAGAAGCTTTTGAGCACCTCTCTAGTGGGTGTGTACTCTTATTCTTTACTTCTTATACGGAGGTCATCCATTGCAATGTAGCTGGTTTTGCCAAAAGATCAGTAGATATTCCTACATCAGAGGCTACTGTAAAAGGGCCTCGAGAAGGCTTCTCAGAAGATATTCAAGACAATCTCTCCCTTATTCGCCGAAGATTAAAGACATCAGACATGAAGGCAGAAAAATTTAAATTAGGAAAGAAGTCTCTAACATCCTGCTATATGCTTTATATAGAAGGAACTGCACCAGCGGAAGTGGTAAAATACGTGCGAGAAAAGATTGAAGACGTTGCCATTAGTAGAGATTATATCTTTTACTCTAATAATATTGAGGAATCCCTCAAGGCGAAGGGTACGGCATTTGATACAGTAGGCTATTCTGAGAAGCCAGACATCTGTGCACAAAAGATCAGCGAAGGCCGCATCATCATGCTAGTAGATGGAAGCTCTAATGTAGCTATCGTTCCTTATTTTTTTAACGATTCCTTTCAGGTTACAGATGATTATACTATGAATAAATATATGGCAAATACCGCTAGGTTCTTGCGATTTATCTCCTTTTGGGCAGCTACATTAGCACCAGGAATCTATATTGCTTTGGTTACCCATCATTTTCGGTTAATACCAACGATCCTCTTGTTTAAACTGGCAATGTACCGCGCTGTAGTGCCTGTACCCACCATTATAGAGCTCATAATTATGATAGGATTTTTTCAGATCCTTCGAGAAGCTGCTGTGCGATTACCTCAACCTATTGGTTCTACTTTAAGTATTATCGGTGCCTTAATATTAGGAGATGCGGCAGTGGCGTCGGGCTTAGCCTCCCAAATTACCGTTGTAGTTGTAGGAATTACATCTATATGCTCTTATCTTGTGCCGAAGCTGTATATTGCAATTTTTTACTGGAATACGCTCATAGTAATTTTATCCGCCCTCTTAGGATTGCCAGGTTTCTATACAGGCTTTGTCATGCTCATTGCCCATATGGCAGATTTAAATACAGTGGGATATCCTTATGCTAATCCAATAGCAACTAGGAGCGTGCTTAAGTACCAAGATCTTATTTATAGGGGGACTTTAAATGAAATAGGGAATCCCATATTTTTTGATGAGGGGGGTGAGAACGAATGAAGAAAAGGTTATTATATATTATGCTCACCTTTTCTCTTGTTTTCAGTGGATGCTATGGCTATAAAGACATGAATAAGGTAAATTTTGTCGCCTCAGGATTAATTGACGAAGATGAATCGGGTAATGTAATCCTTTATAGTGAGGTGTTTTCTGGTGATAGAGGCAATACTACCCAAGGTGCTACAAGCAAGCGAATAGTCCTTGAAGGAAGAGGAGCTACTATAAATCAAGCGTTCTATACTATGCAAAGGTCGTCCACTTACCCCATGGCCTACGATGTAATGAAGGCCCTTATATTTACAGAGAGACTAGCGAAGCATGGTCTTACAGATCATTTAGATACGATACTTCGAAATCAAAAGCCTACAATAAAAATATTTGCCTTTATATTAGAAGGAGATCCTGTAGAATTTTTAAGTACTCGTCTTCAAGATGAACAGTTTACCGGGATATTTTTAGAAGATATGATGGTCATGCAGAAGGATCAGCAAGAGATTTTGCCCATACGCCTCAATGAGTTTTATAATGAGCGGATACAATCTGGAAGAATAAGCCTCCTTCCTACCGTTGCACTATGTCAGGAACCAGAAGAAAAGAGAATTACTACGACAGGAGCAGCTATACTAAAGGAGGATAAAATGGTGGGAAAATTAGATACTAAAGAGCTAGCAGTTTACCAGTCCATGATCAATAATATTAAAGAAAGCAATCTCACCATAGAAAATCCAGAAGATAGCGGCCATTTGATCTCACTTCTAATTTTAAAAAATAAGGCAAAACAAGATATTGAGTACGATGGAGAAAAGGTCATCTTAAAAATGCAGATAGACTTGCTCACATCTATTATGGGGATAGAAGGTAATACTAAAATAATGGATAAGGAAAAAGAAATTGTTGAGGCAGCGTCTAAGGAAGTGGAAAAGAGAGGAAAGGAGTTGTTTTATAAGTTCCAAGAACAAAATATTGACCTCTTTCACATAGGGACGGATCTTAGTCGAAAATACCCAAATGTTCATGTGCCAAATATTTTAGAAAATGCAGAAATTGAATTAGATGTGCAAGTTAGAATAGAATCTAGTCAGAATATTACAGATTTTCAGCGATAATTCATAAAATAGTGAAATACAGCGAATGGCTTTTCTCTTGCATAAAAAATACCCCTATAGTATTATTATACTAATCAGTTTATACATGAGGGCAAGCTCCTGCTTTAAGTCTTAAAGTAGGAGCCTTACTCTATAGTAATGAGTGAAAAATTAAGGATTGGTAGGTGTTAAATATGAGTACATATGAAGCGGCAAGTAAAGCCAAAAGGGCATCAATAGATTTAGCAGCATGTGATACGGATTGCAAAGATAAAGCTTTGCTTGAAATAGCAAGTGAACTCAAAAGCAGGATGAAAGATGTTTTACAGGCAAATGCAGAGGATCTGGAAAGAAGTGAAAAAGAGAACTTGCCTGCACCACTTCTAAAGAGGTTAAAATTTGATGAAAGCAAGATTATGGACGTTATTGCTGGTATTGAAAGTTTGAGAAAACTGCCAGAGCCTGTTGGAAAGACTCTTGCGTCTACTGCCTTAGATACGGATTTAGAATTATATAAAGTTAGTTGCCCTATTGGGGTTATTGGGGTTATTTTTGAATCAAGACCAGATGCGTTAGTTCAAATTTCTACTCTTTGTTTAAAAAGTGGAAATGCGGTTATCTTAAAGGGGGGGAGCGAAGCCCACAATACGAACCGAATTTTATGGGAAATCATTAAAACAGCTACAGAAAGAGCTGGTCTGCCAAAAGGATGGATTCAGCTTATTGAAACGCGAGAAGACGTGAATGCTATGTTAAAGTTAGATGACTATATTGATTTGATTATACCAAGAGGGTCCAATGAGTTCGTAAAATGGATTATGGAAAACTCCAATATCCCTGTATTAGGTCATGCAGATGGTATTTGCCACGCTTATGTAGATGAAAACGCAGATTTAGATATGGCTGTAAATGTAGTCTTAGACTCAAAGACCCAATACGTAGCCGTATGCAATGCAACAGAGACATTACTTGTCCACGCTAATATTGCTAAAAGATTTTTGCCACTTCTTAAAAAAGGGATGGAAGCAAAAAACGTAGAGCTAGTAGGGGACGAAAGAGTGCGAGAGTTTATCCCTGTAGGTGTAGCTACGGAAGAAGATTGGGAGACGGAGTATTTAGATTATAAGTTGTCTATAAAAATTGTAGACAGTTTGTTAGAAGCGATTGAACACATTAACACCTATAGTTCTGGTCATACGGAAGCTATTATTACAGAGGACAAGGAACGGGTAGAAACCTTTATGAATTTAGTAGACTCTGGTAATGTCTTTTGGAATTGCTCCACTAGATTTAGTGATGGATTCCGCTATGGATTTGGCGCAGAAGTAGGTATTAGCACCAATAAAATCCACGCTAGGGGACCTGTAGGCTTAGAAGGTCTTTTAATTTACAAATATAAGATGATTGGACATGGTAATATTGTAGGAGATTATGAAAGCCATAAAAGGACCTACAAGCATACGAAATTAGATAAAGAATTTAAGCTCTAAACAAAATAGACTATATAAAAAAAGTTATCTCATTAAAAATGAGATAACTTTTTTTAGCGGCGAGCGATCAGCTATCAGGATCGGGTATTCCTTTTGGGTCAACAATGTGCCTTCGGCACTTAAAGAGACGCACGAATCAAACATTAGCTAACTACTCAGTCATTCTTGAGCACAGCGAAGAATCTTCACCTCTAAACCGACTCAAAAGGAATACTCCAAAGCTGGTGACTAGAGACTAATGACTGAAAGTGCCAAGGGCACTTTCCTGTCATATTTCTGCCACAATCTTTGACTATAATCATCTCAAAGAAAGAAATAGAAAGGATGATTAGAGTAATCATAAACCGATATGTAAATAAGAAAATAGATGAAAAGACGTATCCAAGAACGAAAAAGGTTCTTAACAAATACGAGGAGTGATAATATGATGGGTAGAGGATTTTATGCAAATGGAGCTTGTTTTGCTGGTGGAGGCTTATGGGGCTCACTTATGATGTTAGGCTTATTTTTGCTAACAGCTGCATTGGTCATCTGGGCTGTAAAAATATTTACATCAAAGGATCATCAAATGATAGAGGAATTAAAAATGAAGTTTGTTTTAGGAGAGATTACAGAAGAAGAATATCTAAAGAAAAAAGAAGTATTAAAAAGAAAGTGAGTGGATTGGATTGAAAAAAGGAATTGTTTTATTGATTATTGTGGGTTTCTTGTTCATGGCTACAGGAATTGTGGGAAGCGTACTAATTCAAAATTCCTTAGAAGATATGGTTCAATCAACCGAAAATGAAGAATATGAAGTAAGTGGGGGTACAGGAAGAGGAAGGCAAGGTATGGGAATGCAATACTTTAGAAATAATGAAGACTGCCCCTATTATAATTAACTAAAAAGTACAAAGTTAATTAGTCGCTTACGAAAAACCTTATAAGTTGTAATGTTGGAAGTGAAAACAATTGTTTTAACATAGAACTTACAACGTACAACTTAGAACTAAAGCGCCTCATGGCGCTTTAAAAAAGGCAACCTTAAAGGTTGTCCTTTTCTAGTTATAGAGTTAAACTTAAAATTAAGATATAATCTAATACAGTGAGAGGAGCTTTTTATGTACAATGTCCTTGTGGTAGAAGATGAAAAGGAGATACAAGAGATTATTAGTAAATACCTAACTCGTGAAGGATATCATGTTTACTCTGCTGACGATGGAATCAATGCTTTAGCTATTTTTTATGATCAAAGAATAGATATCGTGATTCTAGATATTATGATGCCAGGTATAGATGGATTTGAGGTTTTAGAAGAGATCAGAAAGGTATCTCAAATTCCTATTATTATGCTGACGGCAAAGCAGGAAGAGGTAGATCGGCTTCAGGGTTTTGATCTTGGGGCAGATGACTATGTTATAAAGCCATTTAGCCCGAGGGAATTGATGAAGAGAGTTCATGTGCTTATTAAGCGGGTGTACTCCCATAAAGAGCGTGAGCATATTCTTCATATCCATCCTTTTGAATTACATGTGGACAGCCATAAATTATTTAAAGGTAAAATGGAAATACCAATTACTTCCATGGAATTTAATTTACTATATGTATTTTTTCATAATGTGGGCATGGTTTTATCTAGAGATCAACTTATTGAAAAAGCTCTCGGAAATGATTATGAGGGGTATGATAGAAGCATTGATACGTATATTAAGAGAATACGCCATAAGATAGAAGAGGATTCTAAAAATCCTCAGTATCTAAAGACTAGGTATGGTGCAGGTTATGTATTCGAAGGAAATGAACATGAGCATTAAAAAGCAATGGTTAATTACACTAATCCTCATAGCCACGATAGCAATTATCACCAATTCCGCACTTTACAGCATACTAATTGACAAATATTTTGTCCGTTATATTGGACAAAATTACGAAAAACAAATGAAAGAAATTCAAGAGTATGCTGAGTTTATTTTACACAATGAGCTCATAACTAAAAAACAAATGCAAATGGAAATGCAGAAGTATTTAGATGATCCCATAACTGAGATATCCATTTACGATTCAACCGGGCAAATCATCCTCTCTGCTAAGAAAATGGGTATGGGTAGAATGCATAGACAGATGATGGGACGAGAGAACTCAGAAGTAAGAGATGAATACAATTTAGAAGATGGCCAAAATAGTATTGGAAAACTCATTATCACTAGGCAGGGATCCATTGAGGATTCGGTTACTTCTATATTATTTAAAAAGGAATTGTTGAATACGAGCTTAATATCAGGTGGAATTGTCTTACTCATGGCCTTGGTGGTAAGTATTCTCATCAGCAGAAAAACTGCCAAGGACTTAATGAACACGGCTAATTATGCCAAGGGTTTAGATTTAAATTTAGAAGAGGAGCTTCCACTATCTCATATTACAGAGATTACAGAAATTCAAAACAGCTTGGTTCTATTAGCTACAAAACTGAGGATGAAGGAAAAGGCGAGAAAGCAAAAGCTCGACACGGTAGTTCATCAAGGAAGAACACCCTTAACTATCATGAAATCTCAATTAGAAGGGGCTGTAGATGGTATTGTGACAATGGATGAAAACCGACTAGAGAGTTTGATAAATCAGGTGGACACATTAACAGATGTAATAGGGAATCTAAAGGAGATATTTGAAATAGAACAAGCAAAAGATCCCTTAAAGATTGAAACTTTTGATCTAACAGAAGAAATCAACAAAATAATAAAGGGATTTAAACTGCAATTTGAAGACAAGGGAGTAAGATTAGCATTTCTAGGAGAGAAGGGGATTGTTGGGACTACAGATAGATACCTTCTGACTCAAGGGATCTATAATATTTTAACCAATGCTTATAAATTCACTCCTAAGGGTGGAAAAGTTCAACTAGACATAAAAAAAGTGGGAGATCGAATTGAATTAAAAATAATGGATACAGGTATTGGAATTCCTAAGGATAACCTTTTGACTGTATTTAATCCTTACGTACGTGGTTCTAATGTTGGAAAGATAACAGGTCAAGGATTAGGACTGTTCGTAGTAAAGAACAATATAGAACGAGTTGGTGGAAGAGTTGACGTTTCCTCAGTAGAAGGGAAAGGAACGACTTTTGTTGTAAATATTCCTAGTACAATACAAGACGAATAATGATTAAGCTATCTTTTTAATAGGATAGCTTTTCTTGTTTAGTCATGATTAGCATGGAGTTTAAGAAATTCTTAAGAATTATGTAGATTATTTGTAATAGTACTCTGTTAGAATAAAAGTGAAGTAGTGATGATGAAATTTTAGGGGGAAAAGTATGGATGATTTAAAGGTTTTAGTATGTGATGATGATGTAGCCATATTGGATGCTATAGAGATTTTTTTAAAACAAGAAAATTATACTGTCTTTAGGGCAACAAATGGCATAGAAGCTCTTACTATATTAGAGGAAAATGAAATTCATTTGATTATATTAGATATTATGATGCCAAAGCTCGATGGACTTTCTGCCATGATCAGAATTCGAAAGAATGAAAATGTACCTATTATTCTATTATCTGCAAAATCAGAAGATACGGATAAAATAGTAGGACTTAATATGGGTGCAGATGATTATGTGACAAAACCTTTTAATTCCTTAGAATTAATGGCTAGGGTAAAATCTCAGATGCGAAGGTATACTCGCTTAGGGAGCATTGCCCCTAAAGCTAGTGTACTTCGAACAGGAGGATTAGAACTAGATACAGAGGCAAAGGAGCTGACTGTAGATGGAGAAGCAGTTAAACTGACGGCTACGGAATACGGTATCTTAGAATACCTTATGGAAAATATGGGTAGAGTATTTTCTTCCAATCAAATTTATGAGAGAGTCTGGAACGAAATCTCCTATGGTGTGGAAAACACAGTATCTGTTCATATTCGAAGAATTCGAGAGAAAATAGAAATCAATCCAAAGGAACCAAAATATTTAAAGGTGGTGTGGGGTATTGGATACAAGATCGAAAAGCTTTAGTTTATATGGTTTACTTAAGTTTATACTTGTAATCATTATGATAGCTAGTGTATTTGTACTGCATCCAGCAGGAAGTTATTTAAGAGATTTAGGGACCGCCAAAAAGTATAGTGAATCTGATGAATTTCAAGAGAGATATAATGATTTAATACACAATATTACTGAATATTATGTAGAATTAAAATCAGAAGAGAATATTAAATCCATGGAAGAGAATTTGCGAAAAGATAAGATAAGAGATCACTACGGTGTTTTAGAGGAATCTGCTAGTACTGAGGGGATCGTTATTGATGAACCCTTTGTAAAAGAGCAGGTAGACTCAGAGATACAAAACAAATTTGATCGTCTTTATAGAATTGAGCAAAATCTTTCTAACAATGTAAATTTTCTATACTATATAGAAAATTTTAATACAGAGGAAGTTTATACGAATATAGAAGATAATAACCCTATAGAGTTTTTAAAAAATCAAACAAATTATGCGTATTTCGATCAATATCGAGCAGATAATAAAGGATATTATAATTATAATAGCAATATCATGGAGATGTTAAAGGGAACAGATTACAAAGTTCATACTGCTGTTTATAAATCCCTTCGTATGGGAGATGAATTCTTTGTTGAAGGTACAGAATTTAATAGGAATTTGAGTATTTATCCAAAAGTGAGATCCATATTTATTGCTGCTGTAATTACTTTTATTCTAAGCCTAGGAATCCTAGTGCGAATTATAGGGAGAAATAGCAATGGAAATATAATTCCTAGAAAATCTATGAAGATATACAATGAAATACAAATTATAATAGCGCTGTTTGCTATTGTAATTTTGAGATCTTCCGTAGAGTTTATATTTGCCACGGGCTTAGGAGATATTTTTACACGTGATTATAGAAGCGAAGTTTTATTAGCCTCATATATGAATGTGTTTTTATTGCTAGGTTTATCGTTTCTAAGGCAGCTAAAGAACAAAAGCTTATTGACCAATACGATAAGTCATAATTTGTTTAAAGTATGTTTTCGAACGAAGTTCTTCATAGGAATTTTAATATCTTTCATAATATATGTAATAGCTAATGGCATTATTGTAATCCTCATGTTTGCAAGCGGCAATGGTATTATTAGTCTTGCAGCCTTTTTAGGGTTTGTAGCTTTTAATATATACGCCTTTTTATATGTACAAAAAACCCTTAGTTCACTAGAAAAGATTATGAGTATAACAAAAGAATACGCATATGGTAATTATACAGAAAAATACAATGAAGAAGATATCGTCGTTCCTTTTAGAGGTTTTTATGGAGACATCGTGAGAATCAAAGATGGAATGAAAGAGGCTGTAAATAATGCCATAAAAGGAGAGCGGCTAAAGACAGAGCTCATTACTAATGTATCTCACGACTTAAAGACACCTCTTACATCTATTATCAATTATGTGGACCTTTTGAAGCGGGAAGATTTGCAAGGTGAAAATACAAGGGAATACGTAAGTATACTAGAGGAAAAGTCAAATCGACTAAAACAATTAATTGATGATTTATTAGAGGCGAGCAAGGCATCAAGTGGCAATTTAAATGTAGAATTGCAAACTTTAGATCTTAATGAACTAGTACAACAATCCATTGGAGAATACGAGGAAAAATTGCAGGAGAAGAATATCGAAATCAGAGCAAATGCCATCGTAGAAGATATACTTATACAAGCAGATGGCAAGCATATGTGGCGAATAGCAGAAAACTTATTTACTAATGTTATTAAATACACCATGCCCTATACGAGAGTGTATATTGAAACAGATGTAGAAGATGGCTATGGAAGAATTATCATGAAAAACGTATCTGCTCAAGCCTTAGATATAAGTCCAGAAGAACTAACACAAAGATTTGTGCGAGGTGAGGAATCTAGGACTACAGAAGGTTCAGGACTGGGATTGTCTATAGCACAAAGTTTAACTGCTATTCAAGGAGGCAAATTTAGCATCAATATAGACGGGGATTTGTTTAAAGTAACAATAGAGATGCCCCTGAGTCAGTCATCCTGAGCGTCAGCGAAGGATCTCTACAAATGAACGACGAAGAGCAAGTAATAGATAATTAAAATGAAACTTCTTGTATTAGACCCCAACTATTCTGATATTTATACCTGTTAATATTATTTTGAGAAATCCTTCGTTGCAAGCTCCTTCAGATGAAAAATGCAGTAGCATAATTAATAAGCATCTTAAAATATGTATATCATAATAAAGAATCATATAATATAATAAAGGTATTCAATATTATGAAAAGGTGTGATAAATGATGTGGACTCGTGCAGAATTAAAAACGAGAGCGAAAAGCGTGTTAAAAGTTACCTACTGGAAATCTTTCTTAGTCAGTATTATTTTAGCTATTGTAGGAGGCTCTGGCGGTGGTTCGTCTTCCATGAGAGCGCGGATGGGAAATGAGACTGGTGCGAATTTTTTAGACGAGTATAATTACAGTAGTGGTGATTTCAATGGTTTCGGCAATGAGATCCCTTTCGACTCCATTATGGATGGGGAGATGTTAGCATATCTCTTAGCTGTCTTTGGTATCATTGCTCTAATTGCTCTCCTTGTAGGAATTGCTTTACGTATTTTTCTAGGGTATCCTTTAGAAATGGGTGGGCGAAAGTTCTTTGTGCAATCTTCTAGATACGGCGCAGATTTAAACTATTTAGGATACGGATTTACGAAGGGCAACTATTTAAATATTGTAAAGACCATGTTCTTTCGAGATCTTTATATCTTCTTCTGGAGTTTATTGCTAATTATACCAGGTATTATAAAATCTTACTCCTATAGTATGGTACCTTATATTTTAGCAGATAATCCTCAAATGGAAACGGATGTAGCCATTCAGATGAGCATGAACATGACAAAAGGACATAAGTTTAATATGTGGGTCTTGGATCTGTCTTTTATTGGATGGTATATACTAGGAATGATTGCACTAGGAATAGGAATTCTATTCGTACTCCCTTACGAAAACGCTACAAAAGCAGAACTTTACATAGAACTTAGAAAAGAAGCCATTGAATCAGGACTGATATCGGCGCACGATTTAGTGGAAAGCTGAATGCTGAAAGCGGAAAGGTACAATCTCGCCTAGAGGCGAGAAAAAGTAAGATCCTTCGGCTAAAGCCTCAGGATGACAATGCAGCAGCTATGGTGAAAGGATACCTTCGACACAAAACGGTATCTTTGACACAACAGGATCCCAAAGCTAGCTTAGGATCCTGTTTTAGTCATCCTGAGCGACAGCGAAGGATCTTAGACCCCAGAGCCTACCCAAGCTCTCACCTCTAACTCTCACTTCCAACTTCTCATTTCCTGGCGCACTCTCCGCTTTGTCCTTTTAGGATTTCAATGCCATGACCTAGAGCTGGTAAGATTATATCTAAAGCTTCATTTACGGCTTTTGGACTTCCTGGCATATTGATGATTAATGTCTTACCTCGAATGCCCGCAGCAGCTCTTGACAGCATAGCTCGGTTTGTGATTTTCATGCTTTCTGCTCTTATTGCTTCGGGGATGCCTGGCGTTTCTCTTTCAATAATATCTTTTGTAGCCTCTGGCGTAATATCTCGTGGAGAGAAACCGGTGCCACCTGTTGTGAGAACTAAATCTAAATGTAGTTCATCTGCCATTCGAATCAATGCACTACTAATGACTTCTCTTTCATCGGGAAGGACTAGGTATTCAACTACTTCTCCATCTATTTCAGCTACTCTTTCCTGTATGACTTTACCGCTTTTATCTTCTCTTTCCCCTTTGTGACCTTTATCGCTGGCAGTTAAGATTCCAACCTTTATCATTAGAAACACTCCTTTGCGTATTTTAACTGTATTGTAACATAAAGAAGTGTCGCTTGCCATGGCCTTACACGAATAATCGTTAAATAATTATTAAACTATCGTTCATATACTTGACATCCTTGTCTACGTGAATTAAACTATAAATATAATAACTCCGAGTTGCTCAACCTAAGGGATACTATGGTTGATTGACCGTGGGTAAGTTTGGAAACGACCTTGCCTTCCGAATGACCGAGAGAAATGAAAGGTATTTCTTGAGGATTTGAAAAGGAGAAGATATTGTTATGATTAATTTTTGTACTCTTTTTTACATATTAATTCATATCCTTTTCTTCTATTCCTTTGTGAAAAATCTCTGGTTCTTTATGCAAATTGTAAACAATTACAACAAGCAATCTGTATATTTTAATTAAGTATGTAAAAGTAAGGCAAAACAAAATACAGGAGAAATCCTTAAATGGATGTGAAAAAATGAAGGATCGATTTAATAGAGAAATAAAATATTTGAGAATTTCAATTACAGAAAAATGCAATTTAAAGTGTATTTATTGCTCTCCTTCAGAGGGAGAACAATGTGCAGAGGAACGAGAAAAACACCTTACAGCAGAGGAAATTGAATCAGTAGTCCGCTCTATGGCTCAAATTGGAATTTCAAAGGTCCGAATTACAGGAGGAGAGCCACTCATTCGAAAAGATGCATGCGAAATCATTGAAAGAATTGCTAAAATTTCAGGTATTGAAGATATTTCATTGACTACCAATGGCGTTATGTTAAATAAGATGGCAGAAACCTTAAAGAAAGCTGGTTTGACTCGGTTAAACATAAGCTTGGACTCCTTAAAAGAAGACAAGTTTTCTTATATAACTGGAGGGGGTAAATTAAAAGATACTCTAGCTGGTATCGAAAAATCTTTGGCCATAGGTTTGCAACCTGTAAAAATCAATACTGTTCTAGTAAAGGGAGTAAATGACGATGAAATCGATTCTTTTATAGAGTTGACAAAGGATATGCCCTTACAAGTTCGATTTATAGAGCTTATGCCTATTGGACCTTTTGGAGAGGCTAATTCAGATAAAATTATTCCAAATGAAGAAATCATCGAAGCTCGCCCTCAATTGGTATTTGATTATAAAAGCAATAAAGGTCAACCTGCTACCTATTATACAATAGATGGTTACAAGGGAAAGGTCGGATTTATTAGCCCTATGAGCCATAAATTTTGTTCAACTTGTAATAGGATCCGATTAACTAGCGATGGTAAGCTAAAACCTTGTTTGGGAAATAATGGAGAAATTGATTTAATAGAGACGATTCGAAAATATCCTGATAAACTAGATCATTTAATACAAGATACAATTTATAACAAGCCACAGGGACATAATTTTGGAAAGGACTTCTCATCTGTGAGAAGTATGAATAAAATTGGAGGATAGCTATGAGTCTTACACATATAGACGAAAAAGGAAATGCAAAGATGGTAGATGTTTCGGAAAAACAAATGACTAAAAGAGAAGCCATCGCCGTAGGTAAAATATCAATGAAATTAGAGACTTTGGATATGATTATAGAAGGGAACACCCCAAAAGGTGATGTACTAGCTACTGCTCGAATAGCAGGCATTATGGGGGCAAAGAAAACCTATGAATTAATCCCCATGTGTCACAATATTCCTATAGATTCTGTCAAAGTTGAATTAAAACCAAATAGAGCGGAAAAAGCCATAGAAATTACGGCTATAGCAAAATGCACCTATAAAACGGGAATTGAAGTAGAAGCATTAACTGCTGTTTCCATTGCAGCATTAACCATATATGATATGTGTAAAGCTGTAGATCGGGGAATGGTAATAGGTGATATTACACTGGTGAAAAAGACTGGTGGGAAGTCGGGAACGTTTGAGAAATAGGTGGTCAGGTGGTCAGCAAAACCACATTTCGCCTAAAGGCGAAGTAATGTAGAGAATGATGCTCTTACCGTTGTGGTTGATGAATATTTACTAACAATTGTTTAGCTATGGTTTAACGATCGTTCAACAATGGTTCAACTATTGTTAAAAGAAGGACCCTGCTATATGGACATGAAATAAAAATCAAATTGGAGGTAAGGCATGGCTAAAGTAACTGCTATTAATATAAGTGAAAAAAAAGGTGTTATAAAGACACCTATACCTGAAGGCGTTTTTATTGAAGATTTTGGTTTAAAGGACGATGCCCATGGTGGAAAATGGCATAGACAAGTAAGTCTATTAGCCCAAGAGAGTATAGATAAGATGATTGCACTAGGTGTAGAAAATCTTGACGCTGGTAAATTTGCTGAGAACTTGACTACTGAAGGTTTAGAATTACATACTTTACCCGTTGGTACAAAATTACAAATAAACGATGTGCTTATGGAAGTCACTCAAATAGGAAAAGAATGCCATACTGGTTGCGCTATAAAGCAACAAGTAGGAAAATGCATTATGCCTACAGAAGGGATTTTTACGAAAGTGTTAAAAGGTGGCGTTATTCGACCTGGAGATGAAATTGTAGTAACTAAGGTGGTAAGGTAGTCAGGTGGTAAGGTGGTCAGCAAAATCTTAACTCGCCTAGAGGCGAGAAAAGGACCCTAGCCCCTGCCTCAGTCATCCTGAGCGAAGCGAAGGATCTCTACCAACTAAGTATTAAGATAATCTATTATAATAGGCAGAGTAAAGAAAATGTGCCTCGGCACTAAAAAAGGCTATAGCTACCATCGGTAGCTATAGCCTTTCCACTTTCCGCTTTATACTACACTCTTAATCTCATATCAATAGTATCCAGTCCACGGTGTATTCCTTCAAATATAAATCCTAATGCAGACCAAACAGGCATAAAGGATAGGGTAATCAATCCATAAAAGGATCCCCAATCCGTGTAATTCCACGGACATGCGCCTAGTAAAACCTTAAGTATACCTCCAGTTAAAAACTCTACTGTGTATATGAGGATCATATAAATCAGACCTCTAAACATAGGGTTTATTCTTTTCATTTTATGGTGGATTGGTTCAAAGAATACAGCCAAACCATAGATAAAAAACATCCAAACTGAAGTTTTCGCCTCCATTGTATAATTATTGTTTAGTAAAGACTCTAATCCTGTCCAAAAAATCTCTAAGCATATACCAATTAGGCCGTAAATAATATATCTGTGTATAAACATATTTTTTTCCATATCTTTATTATTGTTCTAAGAAATCAAGCTATACTTATAAACTTTTGGTAAATAAAATACCAAATTTAACAAGCAAATTTAATATAAAAACAGGAAACAATAAGAGCATGGAGGTGCTTTTATTGTGAGAGATCATCAAATACAATGGAACTGTATTCGCAAACTAAATAGACTAAGAGGGCTTGATCAATTAATTGCAACCATTGGTTTTGGAGTTGCTCCGACAATACAATCCATTAAGCCGTCTTCTTTATTGACTCTAAATTCGCGTCAAAATCTGTTAGATTTATGGATGGAGAATCAGGATGATATAGCCGATTTTTTTGGGTTGCAGGTCTTTTGCCTTAGAGAAGGTACTAGTAGCTCAACTTTTTTATTTTATAAGGAGGAGAATTTGAAAAGTCATTTACAAAGAAATGATATTAGACAAATTCTCACAAGTAAAGGTTATACTGGAGATCTAAATAGCCAGCTAGAGAAATTAAAAGAAAATTATATAAAAGAATTTCCTCATGAAATTGGACTTTTTTTAGGAATCCCCTCTGAAGATGTAAGGGGCTTTGTTTTAAATGGCGGAAAAAACTATTTATTAAATGGATATTGGAAAGTGTATAATGATGTAAATTATGCTATTCAGATATTTCAAGAATATGATGATGCTAGAGTTCATACATTAGATACGATACTAAGCTATATCAGCTAAAAATTATCTTATATTTTGTAATAGAAAAATTAATCTAGTGTATTAGGAAAGTTTTACTTTTGAATTTAACTATTATATAAGCCATCTTTATGTGTAGTTGAATCTTTGACCTGTGAGACTCGACCCTAGCACTGATAGCTTGCAGCTGATTGCTGATGGCTAAAGTGCCAAAGGCACTTTCTTGCATTAACGCTCTATCTCGTTCATCATTGTAATCTAAAAGGTTTTAATTAGAACTTACAACGTAAGACTTAGAACTAAAGTGTTGTAGATGCTTTATGAAAGCTTAATGTAATATTTACAATATATTCATAACTTTTTCCATAATATGTGATAAAATTAAAGACATATATAAAGAAAAACAGGTGTAATTTATGTTGAATATTGGAATATTGGCCACAGTACTTAGTCCTTACCTAAGTGTGGTGCCTCCTATTATAATGGCTTTTTTAATATATAAAAAGAAAATACCCATTATCCTACATCCTATCAATGTAGGTTTGTTTTTACTCTTTATTTGGTCTATTATATCAGGAATAGCCAATAAATCGCTTTTATCAGCGCTAGCATCATTTCTTTTATTGTTATATATAAGCTTAAATATTTATTTACAGGATTATTTGAAAAATCAGGAGACGATTGATAAATTTTTGCATAAGGTTTGGACTTGTTCTTTTATGGCAGGTATTTTAGGTTTAATTGAAAAACTAGCTTCCTATTTTGTAGATATGACCTGGACATCTGATCTATATTTTAAAGGACCTTATAAACCTACTGTAGAAAATTATAGAATTTATAGCACTTTTGGAAATCCCAATATTGCCGGAGCTTGGTTTGCAGCTATGGTGTTATTGGCATTTTACTTGTATGGACGAAAAAAAGAAGACAAAAAAGGATGGTATTTGCTTAGTATGGGGGTCTTTGCCCTAGCTTTAATAGCAACAGGTTCTAGGGGGGCTACTGTAGGTTTACTACTTGGAATACTAGTATATGGACTGTGTAATAAGAATAAAGTTGCGAGGATTACATTAATAGCCATCTTTGTTGCAGTTCTTGTCTTCGCACTATTGTCTCCAGAAATCAATCATCCAGCCAAGAGCAGAAATATTATATGGGAAAAATCCATACATTTGTTTTTAGATAAACCTATTACTGGTTGGGGAACTTTTGGAATATGGCAGAATATAAAGAAGACTCATGCTCATAATATATGGATAAGTATGCTTGCTTTATACGGCGCTGTAGGTTTAACATTATATTTATGGGTGAAAAGTTACATTATTAGATTATTGTTTTTACTCGGCAAAAATAATAATCCTGCGTTTCCTTTATTGGCTTCCATTCAAGGGATGATTGTGGGACATGGCATTGTGGATTTTATTATTATGGCTCCTCAAGGGGGAATTCTCTTCTTTGTGTGTTCGTCTATTATTTTAAGTCTAGCAAAACAATACCAGACTCAAACATATCCGGAGCTCGTATTTAAAGAAATAGGATATATAAATAGAAAAGCTTAAGTTCTAAGTTCTGTTTGAATTTAGAACTTTTTTATTTAAGGATAAAAATAGAAATAAATGCATTTAATATAATATGTGTACAAGTTATGCACAAATTTGTTTAAAAGCTTAACAACTTGTGGATAATTAAAATTACCTTGTTAGTAAATCGACTAGTATACATAAATAGAATAGATATTCTATGAAAATAAAGGCAATTAATCATTGTGTATATGTTGATAACTTGGTGATATGTTGATAACTTTTTGTATTTTCCTTAATTTGACAAGAATTTTCGTAATAAAAAATCTAAAGTTCGACATAATAATAGTATGTAATAAATAAAATATAAAGTTCAATTAGATAGAGAAGGTGAAGATATGTCAAAACCAAAGAAAACACTAGTACCTGAAGCAAGAGCAGCCATGACAAAATTCAAATTAGAATGTGCTGAAGAAATTGGACATTTACAGTACTGCAAAGAAAACAATGATCATTATAAGGGAGACTTACCAGCAAAACAAAACGGAATGGAAGGCGGTCCTATTGGTGGACAAATGGTCAAGAGAATGATTGAAGCGGAAAGACAAAGATTTGAAAATACAATCGAATAAGCAGAAAGCGGAAAGCTGAATGTTGAAAGGAAAACAACAAGGTAATAGCCAGAGCGTAAATATCGCCTTTGGCTATTTATTTGATTTATAAAATTTTTATTCTGATGTTTTAAGAATGGCATAGTTTAGGAGCTAAGCTTAGCATAAAAATACCTACTAATCATTAATTTTTGATACCAATGCTACCGTAGATAGCAAAAATACGGATGGCCAACGCTGGCCGCTGATGGCTATCATCTTGAGAGGAATACTTAAAAGTATTTTACTTACAACTTAGAACGTAGAATTTACAACTCTTTTACCTGACATTTCTTACAGGTTCCATATAATTCTAGCTTGTGGTCTTCTAGATTAAATTCTTTTTCTTTAGATAATTGTTGTAGGGTCTCCATTGGGCAGAAGTCGATTGTCTCTGTTTTTCCACAATTTTTACAGATAAGATGGTGGTGGTGACCTATATGGCTGCAATTGAGTTTGTATAAAGAGGTACCCTCATCAATCACCTTGTATATTAAATTTAAGTTTTCTAGTATTTCTAAATTTCTATAGATTGTTGAAATATTAGTTTTGCCATAGAGTGCTTTCGTTCTCATAAATAGGGTCTCTATAGAAATTAAACTTGTATTATTTTCAATCAATACCTGGATAATAGATTTTCTTTGAGGGGTTATTTTATAATCACTTTTTCTTAATACTTTAAGGATATCTTCATAATTCATATAAATCCTCCTAAGAAGGAATAATTAGCTTTTATTATAAGATTTTTGCTTACTTTATAATATCATATTATAAAGAAAAATACACTTAAGAAAGCAAATGAAAAAGCAATTAAGTAAAGCCTATTCTACTTAATTGCTTTTAAGTACAAAAATCCTAGTCCGTATACTATCTCTAGTAACGAAATGACCCAAAAGGAATGCAATACGCTGATGACTGACGACTGATAGCTAAATTGCTTTACGCTATTGTAGAAAAATTCTTTTTTGGATCTTTTCCGTTATATACATCATCCTCAAATATTGGCAATTCAATATAGAAAGTTGTTCCTTCTCCTAATTTACTGTCTACATTTATTTGGCCACCACTTTCACTTATGATTTTAAAACAGTTAGCTAATCCTAAGCCAGTACCACATTGTTTTGTGGTAAAGAAAGGTGTACCCAGTTTTTTAATATTTTCTTTTGAAATACCACAACCATTATCCTTTACTGAAATTTCCATAAAATGACCCTTTACTTTAGTGGATATAATTAAGAGCGCATTTTCTACATTTGTCATAGCCTCTACTCCATTCTTAGCTAAATTAATAATAACGTGTTTAATGAGATTGTCATCTGCTAAAATCTCCATATCACCTTTGCAAAGGTCTAGTTTTAGTAGGGTATTATCCAAAAATGAAGGACTTTTTATTATGTAAAGAACAGATTCGATTAATTCATTTATGGAGAGGATATCTAAAATTGCCTCTGAAGGTCGTGATAATTCTAAGTATTTTGATACCAAAGCATTCATGTCATTAGCTATAGTCTCAATTTTTGATGCATAGTTTTTTATGGTCATATCTTCTGAATTAAGAGTAAGAAGATCGCAGTAGCCTTTAATAGAAGCTAAATAATTTTTTGTTTCGTGGACAATACCATTTCCCATTTGACCGATTAATGCCAACCTCTCTTGCTGCTGGATCTTTTCTTGTTCTCTAATCATATCAGTGATATCGCTAGCGATGGACACATAACCAACAATATTATCATATGCATCTTTGATTTCTTTATATTGACTTATTATGGTTTTTTTCTTTCCGCTAGGAGTGATTAAAGTGTATCGGGCATTTTGATGCCTAATACCATCATATTTTAAGTAGTCTTCATTGTTGCGCTTAAGATCTAGCATCTTATTGTATTCATAAACACTAAGGCCTATTATCGAATTTGAATCTAGTTCCACACATTGCTCATTGCTTTTGTTTGCATATATAATGGTGTGATTTTCGTCAAAGAGTATTATCATAGAAGCTATTGAATTAAAAATCATCTCTGTCTGAAGGTGCAGTGTATTTAGTTTTTGTTCTGCTCTAGTATCTGTAAGAGCAATGAGGGTACTGTTTTCATTTTCAAATTTCTTTAATTGAGTAATAATATGATGGCCTTTTAACGTTTTTAATTCAAATACCTCATATTGTTCTGATTGTAGCTCTGCTTCAAAAGCGGTGTAGAATTCACTTATTGTCATCTGATATAAGTCAGAGGGAGTACATTCTAATAAATCTAAAAGGTATTGATTTGCATAAGTAATACCTTTGTTTGGTTTAAATTCCATTACGCCTAAAGGTAAGCTATTTAAGGTTTTATTTAACTGTTCTTTAGAACGTCCTAATGCTTTATAAGGAAGTATAATAGCTTGTAGATAAACACCTTGTAATAAGGCAAAGTAGGCACCTAATTTAAAGAGATAACCTAAAATAATTAAAAATTTTAACTGCACATTTATGTTCAAGAGTAAAGGACAAATTGCGGCACCGATGAAACAAAATATAGCTCTAATCACATGTCTGTCTTTTGTAAAATCGTACTTAGAACCTCTTATTATTTGTCCCAAAATTATTATGTACACAAGCATGGTAGAAAAAAGTATCAAACTTATTTCACCTTGATAAACCCATTTGGCATATGGACGTAGGTAACTGCGGCCAAAGTGAATGAATAATATAATGGCCATAATAATTGAAACTGTTTTTATTAGGAGAAAAGTCTTAGTATGTTTTTTATTTGTTCCATGTACCATTGCAGAATGAACAATGATAATAGCCTCGACAATCCGAGCAGTGAGCCAATAGGGAGTATGCATTTCAAAGAGAGAGAGGGTCCTGTCCTTGTATACGTTTATAAACTCAGCAATATGAAATAGACTCAGTACAGTTACAGTTAATAAGCCAAATCCTATGACACGGTACATGGGTGAAAGGTCTTCAAAATCTATAGCGACCCAAATAACACTAAAAATGCAGATAGTGATCATAGTATAAATAATCTCAAATCCAATATGTAAAGTTGCGGAGGAATTAGGCCAGATGAAAGTAGATAAAGCTAAAGAGGCAATAAAAAAATTGAAATATAGTATAAAAAAATGATTTATCGGTTGACCATCTAAAACTGTAGGAATTAATACTCTTTTATTATTACATGCCATATTAAATCACCTTCAATTATTTCTATAGTGGTACTGTCTAATTTTAACATTTTGTAAACAGCTTGTCTACAAATAAATATCGACTTATTTACATGATATAAACAAAGAACCAACTATTATCCCCTAAAATCTACACAATATGCACAAGTTATCAACAGAATATAATACAATAAATTGAAAATCTAATGGAAAATGGGTAATACAGATGATTTATCAATAAAAATATGTTATTAACAGGAATTACGACAATATCCACCAATATTTTAAAGTTATCCACAAACTTTAAACAATTTCTAAACTAGAAATAGAATCTTCTACAAAAATAAAAAAGATTCCTTAATCTAAGGAATCTTTTGAAAGGTGTTGTTACTTAATTTTCGATGATTTCTCCACCTGTGGATACGGTTGTAACACTCCATGGAATCATCTTTCCACAATCTTGTAAAGCTTTTATTGTAGCATTAGCAATACCAGTACAACAAGGAACTTGCATTTTTAGTACTTTTACGCTTTTGATATCATTATGGGCTAAAATTTCTGTAAGTTTTTCGCTATAATCGCCACTATCTAATTTTGGACATCCAATAATGGTGATCTTGTCTTTCATAAAGTCATTATGAATATTAGCATAAGCAAAAGCGGTACAATCAGCTGCAATGAGCAGATGAGCATCTTTAAAATAAGGCGCATCAGGTCTCACTAATTTGATTTGGCATGGCCACTGACCAAGCTGTGATTGAATTTGTGGTGTCTCTTGGCTTTGTGTAGTAGGTACTTCCTTACGCTCAATTTTGCTAGCCATGCTTCCAGGACAACCTGTTGGCACGCTGGATTTTTCTGCGGCTCTTTTAGCCATATTTATTTTTACCGCTTCTTCGTCGTAGGCAGCTACTTCTTTTTTTTCAATGGTAATTGCATCTGTTGGGCAAGCAGGAAGACAATCGCCAAATCCATCACAGTAAGATTCAGAGATCAACTTAGCTTTTCCGTCAACCATTTTCAGTGCACCTTCGTGACAGGCGTTTACACATAGTCCACAGCCATTGCATTTTTCTTCATCTATAATAATAATATCTCTAATCATATATACTCCTCCGAATAATTTTTTTGATTTCTATAACTATATTCTAAATGAATTCTTATAAATAGTAGGTAACTATAGTTACAAATAATCTTTTTAATTATTCTATCAAAAGTAGAAATATATATAAAGAGCTTTTATGCTAGTTTGAAGATAAATACTTAGCCTTTAAAGCATTGTGCTCTGTTAAAGTTTTAGAATAATACGTCTTACCGTCACCATATATATCGGATAAAAAATAGAAGTAACTGTGTTCTTTGGGAAAAAGGCAAGCTTCAATAGACTTATGTCCAGGATTGTTACCCGGGCCTATAGGAATCCCTGTAATCTGATAAGTATTATAGGGAGAGTCTACGCGAATATCATTATGAGTGTATACTTCCTTGTGTACACCTAAAGCCATTTCAAGTGTAGCGCAGCTTTCTAATCTCATATTGTTTTTTAGTCGATTATGAAAGACACCTGCAATAAGTGGGCGATCTTCGTCCCACTTAGCCTCATATTCAACAATAGAAGCCAAAGTGAGTATTTCATGTACAGAAGAGTTTTGAGCATCTATATGATCTGAATAAGGTAAAATCATTTGCTCCATTCTTTGAATTAGTTTTAATGCAATATCTTGAGGAGGAGTATTCTTATCTTTTATATAATAAGTATCCGGAAATAAGTATCCATTTAGTGGATAGGATATACCAGGATTTTTAATCTCTTCCGTTATAAAATCAAATTCATTAATAATTTGGTCTATAAAGTCAGGTTCGTTCCATGCTTGAATAATCTGTTCCTTCGTAAAGTCTGTATGATGAGATAAGATCTCTGCCATTTCTACTAATGTTTTGCCCTCTGGAAAAGTTACTTTAATATCTCTTTGATCAGAATCTCCAATTGACAATTTGTGTGCAATGTTTTTAGCATTCATAGTAGTTTTTAGATTGTAATTGCCTGCTTTAAAATTATCTATATGATTTAATCGAAGGTGGAGTTTAAAGGCCAACACACTTCGAATATAATCTTGCTCTTTTAGATTGCGCGCAATTTTATCCATATTTGTTCCAGATTTTACTTCAAAGAAAGAATCCCCTACTGCATGATTAGTAGGGGAGAGGAGAAAAACATAGGTAAGCACTAACAGCTCAATAAACAAGAGAATAGCAATAATAAATAATATTCTTTTTCTTAAAATCATCTTCTCGCACCCCATTATTACTCCTATTATCTCTATAACAACATGGAAATATACCAGTTGAGAAGAAAAAACATAATAGCGGAAAGCTGAATGTGGAAAGCGGAACTTTTTAAATAATTAAACAGATGCAATGAAGAATTGTTCAACTATCGTTTAACTACCGTCACCCATTGTTCGGCCATTGCTCACATAAGTTGACCATTTCAATTGCCGTAGTAGCGGCATCATAGCCTTTGTTTCCTGACTTTGTACCTGCTCTTTCTATGGCTTGCTCAATATTTTCTGTTGTTAGGATGCCAAAAATAATGGGTAAGCCTAATTCTAGAGACGTATGAGCAATTCCCTTTGTAGCCTCACCTGCAACTAAATCGTAGTGAGAAGTGGACCCCCTAATGACCGCACCTAAACAAATCACTGCATCGTATTTTTTTGTTGCAGCCATTTTTTTAGCTACTAAAGGGATTTCAAAGGCGCCAGGCACCCATGCAATCTCAATTTCATCCTCTTGTACACCATGCCTTTTTAATCCGTCTATAGCTCCTGAGAGCAATTTGCTTCCGATAAATTCATTAAATCGACCCACGATAATACCATACTTTTTTCCTTTTGAAATCAATTTTCCTTCATATACTTTCATTTTTCATTCCTCCTATTTTAATAATGGGTAATATGGCCCATTTTTTCTTGTTTTGTCATGAGATAAGCTTCGTTCTTGATATTTGCTTCTATTTGTATCGGCACTCTTTCTACGATGTCCATACCGTACAAAGAGAGGTCGTAAATCTTTTGTGGATTATTAGTCATAAGCTTTATTTTCTTAATGCCTAAGTCTTGTAGAATTTGAGCGCCAACCTGATAGTCTCTCAAATCTTCAGGAAATCCTAGTGCAAGATTTGCTTCAATGGTGTCCATACCTTGATCTTGCAGAGTATAAGCTTTAATTTTATTTACAAGTCCGATCCCTCTACCTTCTTGATTCAAATATAAGAGTACTCCACGACCTTCTTTTTCTATATTTTTAATAGCTTGCTCTAATTGCTGACCACAATCACATTTTAATGAATGAAAAACATCCCCTGTTAAGCATTGAGAATGAACTCGTACAAGTACAGGTTTGCTATTAGAAATATCTCCTTTGATTAAAGCTACATGTTCTAAATTTGAGTGTTTTTCTCTAAAAGCGACGATTTCAAATTCCCCGTATTTTGTAGGCATCTGAGCTCTAGCACAGTTTTCAACGATCTTTTCTTGTTTTTTTTTATACTCTATTAAGTCTGCAATCGTAATAATCTTTAAGTTGTGAATCTTTACGTACTCCATTAATTCAGGAACTCTTGCCATAGTTCCATCATCGTTCATGATTTCGCAGATTACACCAGCAGGATAAAGTCCAGCTAATTCAGCTAAATCTACAGCTGCCTCTGTATGACCATCTCTCTTTAGAACTCCTCCATCTACCGCTGCTAAAGGAAATACATGTCCTGGGCTAGTGAAGCTTTGATTGCTAGCATCTGATTGTGTTAGCTTTATAATGGTTTTCGATCTTTCATAAGCAGAAATTCCTGTAGCGACCTCTTTAGCGTCTACTGAAACAGTAAAGGCAGTACATTTTGGGTCTGTATTGATATGTGACATTTGAGGAATTTTCAATTCTTCTAATCTTTGTTTTTTCATAGGAGTGCAAATAAGGCCTCTGCCGTATTTTGCCATGAAGTTAATGCTTTCTGGAGTTGCTTTCTCAGCAGCGACATATAAATCCCCTTCATTTTCTCGACCTTCGTCGTCGACGATTACGATGACTTTACCCTCTTTGATATCTTCTAATGATTCTTCAATAGTGTTAAATTTGTACAATCTATACAACTCCTTTTTTCTTCTTTGTTTTTATTATCTAGTCTTTTCTTGCTTATTGAAGTACATGGCGGAAAGCTGAAAGCGGAAACTCGTCTCCGAGCCAGAGCAATGACCCAAACTCCTGCGTTGTCATCCTGAGCGCCAGTGAAGGATCTTTGGACCCGCGAAGCTTAGCCCTAAAGTGCTGATAGCTGAATGCTGGTGGCTGGTCGCTAATTGCCGGCATCAAATAAATCCATTGCTTGCTAGGAAATCCATATTTATAGTGCTATCGTTGCTGTATCTTGTAAGCTTTTCCACGTATTTTCCTATTACATCACATTCAAGATTTACTTCATCACCTATTCTTTTCCTTAGAAGGATAGTCTTTTCTTTTGTATGGGGGATGATGGACACTTTAAATACTCTATCGTCTACATATGCAACGGTTAAACTTGTACCATCAATGGCGATAGACCCTCTTTCTACGATGTATTTAAGAATGCTTTGCTGCGTTGCAATGGTAATCCACGTAGCGTTTTCTTCTTCTTTAAAATGTTGAATAATGCCTACGCCATCAATATGACCAGAGACAATATGACCTCCAAGACGGTCGCTAGCCTTTAAAGCCCTTTCTAAATTTACGCTACTGCCAGAGCGTAGAGATTTCAGGCTGCTAGCGCGAACGGTTTCTGGCATTACATCTACGGAAAAACGATTGTTCTGAAGATTTGTTACGGTCAAGCACACTCCATTTGTACAAATGCTATCGCCTAGTTTTACGTCTTCTAAAACAATACTAGCCTCTATAGTAATCCTGGCTGATTGACTTGTTTTTTGTATGTTTTTAACGATGCCAATTTCTTCTACTAATCCTGTAAACATGTATATTACCTCCTAGGATATCCTTCTATCATAATGTCTTCGCTTACTATGGATACCTTTAAATCATCTAAAACATAAGCTTCAGATAAATGCTCTATCCCTAGGCCACCTACAGGTGTTTTTGAAAGTTTGCCGCCCACAATTTTAGGTGCTACAAAAGCAATTACCTTATCTACGATAGAGGACTCTACAGCGCTAAAATTCAATTCAGACCCACCTTCTAATAAGATGCTGTCCATACCCATTTCTCCTAGTTGCTTCATTAAATAAGGCAGATCCACTCTATCGTTCTTTAGGGGAGTAATGATAATTTTGGCGTTTTTCTCTTTTAATGCCTTTAGTTTTTTAGAATCTGCAAGCTCTGTAGTAACAATGATGGTCTTAGCATTAGACTTAAGATTAAGAACCTTTACATTTAACGGTATGCGAGCCTTGCTGTCAACGATAACTCGTATAGGGTCCATTCCTTCTATTGCATCTAACCGAGTGGTCAGAGAGGGGTCGTCTTTTAAAATGGTTCCAATGCCCACCATAATACCAGATACCCGATGGCGAAGTTGATGAACGACGGTTCTAGAAGCTTCTCCTGTAATCCATTTTGATTGGCCACTTGCTGTGGCAATTTTTCCGTCTAAAGTCATTGCTGTCTTCATAATGCAAAAAGGCTTTTTTGTGCTTATATACTTAATAAATATTTCATTGATCTTCATGGCTTCATCTTTTAGTATATCTGTAATAACTTCTATGCCATGTTCTCTTAACACTTGAATTCCCCTTCCTGCTACTAAAGGATTGGGATCTGTTGTGGCCACGACTACTTTGGATATTTTGTTTTTTACAATGGTCTCAGCACAAGGGGGAGTGCGTCCATAATGAGAACAAGGTTCTAGAGTCACGTACATAGTAGAGCCTGATACATCCTCTATAGCATTTTGAAAAGCATCAATTTCAGCATGTGGTCCCCCAAGATACTTATGATAACCTTCTCCTATAATTCGCCCTTCTTTTACGATTACAGCACCAACTAGGGGGTTCGGGTTTGTATAGCCTATACCCTTCTTAGATAATTCAAGTGCTCGTTGCATATACACAGTATCTATTGAAATCACCTTCTTCAAAATAATTTAAAATATGTATAAAAATTACATTTGAGATAAAAAAGTAACACTGCTTTAGATAGCTTATACATTTTTGGGTTTTTCATGTAATTTTGAGATATCCTTATTGTTGCTTGTTAAGGACGTTTTCACTCATTCTGCACTTAGCCACTGCCAAGGTCGCGACGCTCGACAAATGAAAGCTAAACCTATTGCGAGCGACAATAAAAAGGCTTTTGTGTGCCCTCCGGAATCGATAAATCGATTCCTCCGCCGTGCCGTTCGCCAAATGAAAGCTGCGCTTTCATTACGTATATATGTAATTTCATAGCCAAATCAGCAAGCTATTTGTCTGTTACATTACATATATACTGCGTAAGCTTCGCTTTCGCCTGGCTCACTGGTTCACGCAAAAAAGCTCTGGAATAAATATTCCAGAGCTTAAAATAGCTAAAAATCACACATAGATGACATCTATTGTGTACGCTGTGTTTGCCACTTCTTTCATCCAGACTTTACTGTCGGTCTTGGAATCTCACCAAGTCAACCTAAATAGGTTCGCGGACTTTACCGCCGGTCGGGAATTGCACCCTGCCCTGAAGTATTTATTAAGTTGAGTACAATATAACATATGGATAAATTTATGTCAATAGGAATTATGCGCTTCGCGCTTATTATGGTTTGAGAATGATTTTATGATCAACAAGTGCCATTTCAGCAATTTGTGCTTTAATGGTCTTTCGTTCACCAAATATATTTTCAAGGTAGAGATTCTCTCCTTGAGGAATAATTCGATCAACAGATTCTAAAAGTAGAGTTTTTACACCATCGTCTTCTAATAAATACACATTTGCTTCACACATTTTTAGATCCTCCTAATATTTCTTTTATGATTTTTATAGCATCTTCAATATAATGTGGCAATGGCTCGTTTACTACGCCGGCTACATGGATATTATATTTATTTAACGGAATGAATACTTTAGCTGCTTTGCTTCGAGCGATGGCATTAGCCATTTTATCTGTTACTTCTCCCGTTAATCCGTCAGCTGCTAAAATAGCGATACTGCCAACCACTATATCAACTTCACAAACATTAACTACAATAGGATTTTCTCCAGTGGCTCCTTCGTTTGCCCCTGCTTTTAACATAGCAGCAGTAGCCAGAGAATTGGTTCCTAATGCGATGATATGAATGTCCCGGGGTAGGGTGTTGCGCATTTTGTCGATGATTACTCGTCCAATACCGCCACCTTGACCGTCTATAACAGCAATTTTCATGCTAATTGTTCTCCCTTCCACAGTGGCAAAAGTTGCCATAAAATAAAAAAACTCATTTTTGGGCACAGCAACTAGCCAGTCCCTTCATGAGTCTGTTTCTTCTTTGTAATTTAGTAGAATCTTCATGATTCGCTACTTATAATATAGCACGTTAAGAGAATATCAGTCAATAGCAAAATTAAGGTGGTAAGGTGGTCAAATATGCGACTTACGTCGCTGTGAACAGTAAATATAGAACAATGAACAGTTAAAAATATAATTACTAAACGAAAAGTAGCATATTTGTGTTGTTCACTGTTCATTGTTCCGTGTTCGTTTTTCCAACTTTCCAACATACGAACATTCCAACTTATAGAGTTTCGCATTCCGCATTCAGCTTAGGCGAACGAACCAAAAAAACAGGCGTAAGCCTGTTTTTTAGTAGTTGATTAATCTTCTTTCAAAATGTGCTCTTGCGTGATCACATACAGGGCAAATTTCTGGTGCTTCTTTTCCAATATGGATGTGTCCGCAATTTCTACACTTCCATACTGTATATTCTTCGTCGCCAATAAATACGGTTGCCGATTCTACTCTATCCAAGAGAGCTTTGTATCTTTCTTCATGTTCTTTTTCGATTTTTAAAACGCCTTCCATTTTATCAGCGATTTCATCAAAGCCTTCTTCTCTAGCTTCTTTTGCCATTCTTTCGTACATATCAGTCCACTCGTAGTGTTCACCTTCTGCTGCGCTAACTAAGTTTTCTGCAGTTGTACCAATACCTTTTAAATATTTAAACCATAATTTTGCGTGCTCTTTTTCATTTTTAGCGGTCTCTTCAAAAATGCCCATGATTTGTTCATAGCCTTCTTTTTTTGCAGCACTAGCAAAATAGCTGTATTTAGTATAGGCTTGCGCTTCACCAGAGAAGGCATCTCTTAAATTTTGTTCTGTTTTTGTTCCCTTTAAATTATACTCTTTCATTAAAAAACCTCCTAAATTGTTTTTTATAAGTAACTTGATAAAGTGATTCTATTCTTTTACTTTATCAAGTTCATTATTACAAGCTCCACAAATACCTTTAAAATAAATACTTCTTTCTTTGATTTGAAAACCATTTAACTCATCTCTAAGATCGTATTCTAAGTTTACAGGAAAATCATAAATCTTTCTACAATTTTCACATTTAAAATGACCATGATTGTTTGTATCTACATCATATCTCGTTTCATTATCTTCGATAGTGACTAATTTTACCAGGCCCTTTTCTATAAAAATCTTCAAAGTATTATAGATCGTAGTCTTTGATAGAGTAGGCATTTCCTGTAAAAGAGATAGGTAAATTTCATCTACAGTAGGATGAGTGTGATGTTTAGAAAGATACTCGTAGATTTTGATACGAGGATATGAAGGTTTTATATTTTTAGAACCTAAGTAATTTTTTAAGTCCATAGAATTGATACCTTTCACCCCCTACAAACATGTAATTAATTCATATTTGTAATGATTACAATTTATATGTTAATGTAATTATGGGGATTTGTCAAGCTATAATTTATTTAGTTTTTCTGATTTATTTAACTCTTCAAGATGTGAACAACCTCCAATAAAATTTTCATCAATAAAGATATAGGGGACAGTGTTCTGCCCAGTTTTTTGGTATAGTTCTCGTTTCTTTTGGCCATCGCCATCTATTATGGTTTCAGAATAAGGAATATTTTTATCATCTAATATCTCTTTTGCCCTTTTACAGTAAGGACAATAACTCCATGTATATAATTGTACTTTTGCCATGAGTGACCTCCAATTATTATTTTTGTACATGTCTATATATTCTCATTTTTTCCTTTAATTAATCAATATATTAAAACTATTTAAAAATTCTATTTAAAATGCTATAATACAAACAATTATCTACAATCACCAAACATTTTACGAGAGGATGTGGACACAGTGCCTATTAAAATACCAGATGGTTTACCAGCTGAGGGCATATTAGCTAAAGAGAGCATCTTTGTCATGCATGAGACGAGAGCCATATCTCAAGATATCCGACCTTTAAAAATTGTCATACTCAATTTAATGCCCACAAAAATTGTTACAGAGGCACAATTAATGAGGCTTTTAAGTAACACACCTATACAAGTGGAAGCTGTGCTCATACATCCCAAAAGTCATAAGGCGAAAAATACTCCAGAAGACCATTTGATTAACTTCTATCAGACCTTTGATGAAATTAGAAATCAAAAATTTGATGGACTAGTGATTACGGGAGCACCTGTTGAAACAATGAGCTTTGAAGAGGTCGATTATTGGGATGAACTGACGGAAATCATGGAGTGGAGTAAGACAAATGTTTATTCTACCATGCATATATGTTGGGGAGCTCAGGCAGGATTATACTATCATTATGGAATAAAAAAATACCCTGTAGAAGAGAAAGTATTTGGCGTGTATAAACACAGGGTCACTAAGAAAAACACCATGCTTCTTAGAGGTTTTGACGATGAATTTTACGCTCCGCATTCTAGATTTACTTATGTAAAGGAAGAAGAGGTAGAAGAAGTAGGGGATTTAGATATTGTGTCGATATCTGATCAAGCAGGGCTTTACATCATTAAATCCAAAGACCATAAATTTGTCTTTGTCATGGGACATTCGGAATACGATCCCTTAACACTAAAGGCTGAATATGATCGAGATATAGAGAAGGGTTTAAATATTAATGTACCACAAAATTACTATCCAGAGGATAATCCTCAAAAGGAACCCATTGTAAGATGGAGATCCCACGCCAATTTATTGTTTTCGAATTGGTTAAATTACTATGTATATCAAGAAACACCATATGATTTAGAGAGTCTTGGAAGGTAAGCAGAATGCGGACAGCGGAACTTTTAAAGTGGGTTCCCCCCAGGCGACCTAAGTTTCAGCTGTCAGCTTTCCGCTTTCAGCAAAAATATCCGTATTATTTATAAAGGAGTGTCATTCATGTCAAAGAGAGAATTAAAATTTGATACACTACAAGTTCATGCTGGACAAGTTCCAGACCCTACTACAGGCTCTAGAGCAGTTCCAATTTATCAAACGACTTCATACGTGTTTCACGATGCAGATCATGCAGCAAATTTATTTGCATTAAAGGAATCCGGAAATATTTATACAAGGCTTATGAATCCAACTACAGATGTTTTAGAAAAGAGGATGGCAGCTCTTGAAGGTGGTGTTGGAGCCTTAGCTGTGGGATCAGGTTCTGCTGCCATCACTTATGCCATCTTAAATATTGCAGGCACAGGTGATGAAATCGTAGCAGCTAGCACCTTATATGGTGGTACTTTTAATCTATTTAATGCTACACTACCTAGACTAGGTATAAAGACTACATTTGTAAGCCCTGATGACCCAGAAAACTTTAGAAATGCAATCAATGAAAATACAAAAGCACTTTATATTGAAACCATAGGAAATCCTGGCATTAATTTAATTGATATAGAGAAGGTAGCAAAGATTGCCCATGAAAATAACATTCCTTTAATCGTAGACAATACCTTTGGGACGCCTTATTTAATTAGACCAATAGAACACGGTGCAGACATCGTAGTCCACTCTGCAACGAAATTCATAGGTGGACATGGTTCTACAATGGGAGGAATCATTGTAGACAGTGGCAAATTCGACTGGGCTGCTAGTGACAAATTTCCCATGCTGACAGAACCTGATGAAAGCTATCATGGACTGAGATATGCTCAAGATTTAGGTGCCATGGCTTATATTATGAGAATTAGAGTTCAACTTTTAAGAGATACTGGTGCAGTTCTAAGCCCATTTAACTCTTTTATGTTAATACAAGGTTTAGAGACCCTTTCTCTTCGAGTAGAAAAACATCTTTCAAATACAAAGAAAATCGTAGCATTTTTAATAAATCATCCTAAGGTATCCTGGGTAAATTATCCAGACTTAGAGGATAATAAATACCATGAGCTTGCTAAGAAATACTTGCCAAAGGGCAGTGGGTCGATCTTTACCTTTGGAATCAAAGGTGGCATTGAAGCAGGTAAGAAATTCATCAATAGCCTAGAGATTTTCTCACTTCTTGCCAATGTAGCAGATGCAAAATCCCTAGTGATTCACCCGGCAAGCACTACCCATTCACAACTATCGGAAGAAGAACTCATATCTGCAGGAGTATCACCAGACATGATTCGATTGTCCATAGGAATCGAAGATCCAGAAGATTTAATATACGATTTAGAACAAGCGTTTGAGCAAGTATAATTGAATACTATTTAAATGAAGAAAAGTGGAGCGATTTTTGTTGCTTCACTTTTTTACGTGTTGAAAAAGGTGGTCAGGTGGTCAGGTGGTCAGCAAATGCATACTCGCCTTTAGGCGAGATAAAGTAAATACTTCCACAATCAAGATTCTCAGATGCATCTCTATCCTGAGAGAGCATCTGGTTTTCTAGGCCGTAGGGGCGAACTGTGTTCGCCCGCACAAAGCCACCAATGGTGGCTAACGATTTTGCTGACCACCTGACCACCTTAAAGCTGACCACCTGAATGACAAAAATTCTTCGAATTTTGTCATTCAATGAATAATTCGCCCCTCCTACGAACACAATACTAGATAATGTCATGGGAATAATAGGAGCTTAATATGAAGAAAAAAATACAAGAACCACCTATAAAGAACTCATTTATAGACAAATGGGTGGAGAATTTAGAATTAAATAGTGAAAACGTAAAGAAAGTGCTAGGAGATAGTGCAGATTATGTTACAAGAGAGATTACAGTTAACAGCAAACACAATGTCAAAGTTCATATGGCTTGTATTGATGGTTTGATCAATCACCAGTATATTAGCGATTATATTTTAAAACCATTGGTAAATGACGTGAGATTAGCTACTGTAGAAGATGAAAATACTTTGTTTGAATACATTGAACAAGGATTAATATACTTTACAGATCAAAAGTCCTTTACAGAAATGGGTACCCTTGTTGATGCAGTACTGAGTGCAAATACTGTGTTGATTTTTGATGGGTTAAACAAGGCCATCGGATTTGACACGAAGGGCTTCCAAATGAGATCTATTACCACACCTACAGAAGAGACTTCGATACGAGGCTCTAAAGACACTTTTGTAGAGACCATACGAGTAAACACGGCAACAATTCGTAGAAAAATCAAGTCCTCTAATTTGCGAATAGAAGATATGACTATTGGGTCTATGAGCAATACTATGGTGTCTGTTGTATATATGGAAAATATGGTCAATAAGATCATGTTGAAAGAACTAAAAGAACGTTTAAAGAAGGTTGATGCAGAAGAAGTGTTATTTGCAGGCATCATTGAAGAAAGCATTATTGATGAAAAACATACGACTTTTCCACAGGTAGACTACACAGAAAAACCTGATAAGTTTTGCATTTCAATAGCAGATGGAAAAATTGGTTTGCTTATTGACGGTATACCTTTTTCTATGATTATGCCTATAGCTTTAGTAGATATGTTTCAAACTACAGATGATTATACGATCAATCAATTTTTTACATCATCTATTAGAAAAATCAGATATTTTCTTGCTAGCGTTTCATTGGTACTACCTGGATTCTTTATAGCTGTCGCTACATTTCACCAACAGTTATTGCCTTCAAGATTAACCGTATCCATTATTACCTCGCGTGAAGGTGTTCCTTTTCCCTTATTTTTTGAAGTGTTGATTCTAGTTTTAGCCTTTCAAGTCTTAATTGAGGCAGGTACTCGTATATACAGCAGTATAGGTAGTATGATTTCTCTAGTAGGGGCTCTTGTAGTAGGAGATGCAGCTATAGGGGCGAAATTTGTCAGTCCTGCAGCAGTAGTAGTTGTGGCAACAGCTGCCATTTCAAACTATGCCATTCCTAATCGAGATCTTGCAAATGCATTATGGATATGGGAATTAGTGTTATTAATGTTTTCTACTTTTATTGGAATATTTGGTCTTGCCATAGGATTAGTTCTTATGATTGCTACTTTATGTTCTATTGAAGTATTAGGCGTCCCATACATGTCTCCGTTTTTAGATACGAATACATTTAAAGGCCTTAAAGACAGCTTCATTCGGCCACGTTTAGATAAAAAAGAAAGTCCAGACTATATTCAAAGAATAAAGTAATTAGGAGAGCAAAATGAAGAACCAAAGTGCAATTTTAATATCACTTATAATACTGACAGTTCTATTTCTCTCTACCGAATTTAATGAATCTATCGTAGGGAGAACGGAAATTGAAAATTTATACCCCATTATTCTAGGAGGGGTGGATAAAAATCATAGTCTAGAAAAACCTTATCAAATTACTACGGTATCACCTACTACAGAAGAACAAGCAGAAAAGCCTACCAATATAATGAGTGCTTCAGGAGAGACAGTATTTGAAGCGAATAGAATGATTGGTATGTATGCTGAAAATGACATTTTTTGGGGGCATACTAAATATCTCTTAATTGGAGAAGAGGCAGCAAGAGATGATATTAATAAATATTTAGATTTTTTTATTCGGGACAATGAGCCCAGGGTTACGGTTGTACCAATTATTGTAAAAGGTTACTCTAGTAAAGAGGTCATTAATCGCCTATATGAACAAAATATTAACATATCAGAAAGCCTAGACAATATCATGAACAATGCAGGACTAAATTTGTACTATCGCTCCATTAATTTACTAGAATATTATAATATGTCTATAGAAAGTGGAGACGGTTACTTGCCTTATATTATATTAGAAGAAGAAAATATAAACCTTGAAATGGAGCAGGGCAGTGAAAAAGTAGAAAAAGGACAATACGATAAATTCCAAACAGAAGGCCCCTCTAAGGGTGATGTCGTTATGCATATACCTGGATATGCATTGATAAAAGATGGTAAAGTAGTAGAGCATATCTCTCATGAACAAGCAAGGGGGTTAAACTGGATTACGAATGAAATTCGTTCAGGAGTAATTGTTCTTGAAAATCAAGGCACAAAGTACAATTTGGAGATTATTGGTGGTAGTTCCAAAATAGAACCTAAGATTGAAGGCGATCATCTTAAAACGGATATTGTAATAAAAGTACAGACAAGTATTACAGAAATAGATCAACAAGGTATAAAGGTTGATGACGAGAGAATTGATAAGCTCAATAATCAATTAAAAAAAGTAGTAGAAAAAGAAGTGAAAGAAGTTATAGAAACTACTCAAAAATATGAGATTGATATTTTGGGTATAGGAAATAAATTCAATCTCAAACACCCTATAAAATGGAGAAAGAAGTACAAAGATCAATGGGAAGAACTTTATCCAAACACAGAAATCAATATAATTGTAGAGCCTAATATTAATAGAGGGGCTATACTTAATGACTCTATTATGAAAGAGGAAAAGTAAATGTGGAAATTAATTTTAGTGCTTATCATCATTGCTTTTGTGGATTTAAAAGATTTCTCTATAAAGGAGCATAAAAGAGAATTTGTGATTTATATCATTTTGCATTTAATCGTTTTAGGATTAGGTTTATATGATCAAAGTACAAAACAAATATCTCTAATGGAGTTTATATCTAATATATCCAAGCCATAAGATGAATCATACAGAATATGTAATATGAGCATAATCTAGAATAAGCCTGTCATATGAAAAGAGGGGAATAATAGATGGAAATTAAAAAAGGAAAAATTGGCGTAAACACTGCTTTAATCGGTTTTATAGTAATCGTATTTTCGCCAACTGTAAGAACATTTGGATCTTTTACATCAAATGCGGCAAAACAAGCTGGTTGGCTTAGCCCTATAGTAGCGGGTGTTATATATATATATTTCATATTAAAATTAAATACTTTGCTCGTTCAACATCCTGGTTTATCGCTATTAGAAATTTATGAAAAGATTATAGGAAAAATTTTGGCTAAAATCATAGCCTTTGTATATTTAACTTGGCTTACTATTAGCATAGGTTTAAATTTAAGATCTTATTCCCATAGAATATCAGCAGTATTATACCCTAATGTAGTAGAAGAGCTGTTTATAGTTATTCTACTATTTGTTATAGCTTTATTTCTTGTAAAACCAGGTTTAATAATTGCATCTAGAGTGTATATTGTTTTGGCTGGGATAACAATCGTAGGATCCGCCTTGTTAACTACGCTCATGCTTCCTATGGTGAATATTGAGAATTTATTTCCTATCACCTACTTGGATATTATTCCAATAACAAAGGGTAGTGCTATCGCACTGTCCTGCTGGTCGTATATTACGCCTATCTTAGTTTATAGTGATGATATTATAGGGATGAGGTATTTTAAAAAGCGAGGTTTGGCGGCTGTTGCCTTTGTAGCAGTGACTGCTACTATGATTTTAGCTACTATATACGGAATAGTAGGCAACACCATTTCAACTCGTTCTAGCTTTCCCTATTTATTAGTAGTAGAACAAATTCAATTGCTCAATTCGTTGCAGGGCTTTGATGCAATTTTAGCTTTTCTTTGGATTTTTTCAGATGTGGCTCTAATTTCCTTTTTGATTTTAATTTGTTTAAAATTGATTAAATATATTTTTAATATAAAAGATGCTAGTATTTATACTTATGTTTTTACAGTTTTATGTTATTATTCTGCTATAGGGCTAGCAGAAAACTCTTATGAATTGGGAAATTTTTCAAATAATATTGCAACATATGTTTTCATTGTTTTATTTGTTTTTATTCCTATATTAATATCATGGATATACAAAATACGTACAAGAGCAGTAAAAGCTCTAATGAAGAGCAATAATGCAAAAAAACAGGCATAAGCCTGTTTTTTTGCATTATACTTTGTAACTTATATTATTTATTCAAGTGCTACCTCTGATAGTCAAATGACCCGAAAGGAATGTAATATGCTAAATGCTGGTGTCCCATCGCTGATAGCTTTTTTATCTTCCAATGAACATTTGTGTCCAGTAAGGAGTTCCGTTTGATTTCGTTGCATAACCTACGCCTATTTCAGTGAAATTAGGATTTAAAATATTTTTACGATGTCCTTCAGAATTCATCCATGCAGTAACTACAGCTTGAGCAGTTCTTTGTCCACTGGCGATATTTTCACCTGCAGTTCGATAGCTAATGCCGTAAGCTTTCATCATATCAAATGGAGAGCCATATGTAGGGGATGTGTGGCTAAAATAATTTTTTTCATGTACATCCTCCAGTTCATATTATTAAAAAAAATTATATATTCTTTCTGTCTTATTATGTGACCTTCTACGATTTCTAATAAGTTATAAAATAATGAAATTCTTCATAAAAATGGAAAAAAATTAGAATTTATTTTTTCACACATAAATGAATTAAGAATAAGATATAGTAGATTTCAAATAAAGGAGGAAATGATATTAATGGCTGAAATTAAGGATCAAGAATTTATGCCTATAGTGCCATTTATGCCAACAAACCCACAATATGGGAATGCATATGTACCATATCAGATGGATTTCGATATAGTAGAACCAAGAGAAGCAATGGAAATGGGAACAGTTTTTCCATCTCTATTCAGCCAATACGAGGAAGGTGAATCATTATGATAGAACGCTTTGATGATAGATTTCCAAATCTTCCGAATAGACCAACGCCTAATCCAATTGAAAGACCAATAGAGAAGCCAATCGAAAATCCAATTAATAAGCCAATAGAGAGGCCAATACAAAAGCCAATAGAGAAACCAATTGAAAAGCCAATACAAAAACCAATACAAAAACCAATACAAAAACCAATTGAAAAGCCAATACAAAAACCAATTGAAAAGCCAATACAAAAGCCAATAGAGAAACCAATACAAAAGCCAATACAAAAACCAATTGAAAAACCAATACAAAAACCTATAGAGAACCCTATATTAAAACCTATTGAGAGCCCAACGACTTGTCCACCTTACACCATGCCAAACAGAAATAAACCTCAAGCAGACCCTGCATTAGTAAGAATTATGCAATATCAATTTGCCATTTACGATATAGCTTTGTATCTAGATACACATCCAAATGATACCAGGGCTCTTACTACTAGGCAAAGGCTTGCAAGTGAATTACATGAAATGACTATGGCTTACGAAGAAAAACATGGACCTATGAATTTGTTCTCACATCATGGAGATTATGCAAAATACGTGAACGAACCATGGCCATGGGATATTCGGTTCTCTAAGGAGGGTAAAATAAATGTGGATATATGAAAAGAAAACTCAAATTCCAGTCAAAGTAAGTGGTAAAGACGTAAGAATGGCGAAAAATGTATTAGAACAATACGGTGGTGCTGATGGCGAATTAAGTGCATCTTTGAGATACTTGACTCAAAGATATGCAATGCCAATAAATCTAGGTAAGGCAGTATTGACGGATATAGGCACAGAGGAACTAGCTCATCTTGAAATTGTGGCAACACTATATAGTAAATTAATAGAAGGGGCAACAAAGCAAGAATTAATAGATGCAGGTTTCGACGCATATTATATAGATCATGGGTTCAACCCATTTTATGTAAATGCTGCAGGTAATCCTCATACTGTAACTTATATTCAGACAAAAGGTGACCCAGTAGTAGATATGTATGAAGATATGGCAGCAGAGCAAAAAGCTAGGATCACATATGAACATCTATTAAAGATGACGGATGATCCTCATGTAAAGAATGTACTCAAATATTTAAGAGAAAGAGAAATTGTACACTTCCAAAGATTTGGAGAAACCTTAAGAATTATTAACGAATGTATGGGAAAAAGCGCAAAATAGATTTTTATAGCTGAAAGCTGAATGTGGAAAGCGGAACTTGGGCTCCATTGGAGCCCATTTTTTATGGCTAAAAGCTGAATGCTGGAAATTTGGAAATTAAACTTGCCTAGAGACTAGTTGAGACTTGGTTGGGCGGTTGGGCGAGAAAAACTTTCTCACCTTTGGGCGAGGTAATGACCCTAGCTCCTGCTCCGTCATCCTTGAGCGAAGCGAAGGATCTAAGACCCAAAAAACATCCCTCAAAGCCACCCCTGATAATGCATTTGCTTATAACCTTACCACCTTAAAGCGACGAAGTCGCTTCACAAATGTTTACAATTTAGTCAAGATTTAAAGAGAAGTATATGCTAAAATGTATCTATCAAATATGGGGGATAATCTGATGAAGAAAATACTGATAATTACCATTTTACTCTTACTACTAGCAGGATGTACAGATAAAGGCACTGTAACTAGTGGAGAAACAGCAACTACATCTAAATGGGAAGTGAATAGCAATGTAGAAGGTATGTTTGTAGAGCCTGGTTACAAGATCGAGTTGTCAATAAGTGAAAAGGGAAAGGATCAAGTAACTCAGGTAGATAAGGTTATACTAGAAGTAAATAACAAAGATCTTGCTATAATTAACGAGGATGGATCTATAACTGTAAACAATGACGCGCTTAGTGGCATGGAACTAGAGATAAAAGTAAAGTTCAAAGAACTCAGTACAAATCTAGGTTACACTGTGTTAAAACCATTAGGGACAACTGTTGACGAAAACAACAGAATCCTCAATGAGTCTGATTATGATGTAGTAGTCAATAAAAAAAGATTTTTGTCTTCTGATTACGTACCAAAGGATCTAGTAAAAGTAAATGTACCTACTCAATTAGAGAATCCTGAAGTGAATCAAATGAGAAAAATTCCAGCAGACCGTTTGCATGAATTGTTTGAGGGAGCAAAAAAAGAAGGATTTACCCTTATAGCCCGATCAGGATACCGTTCTTATAACACTCAGGACATATTATATAGAAATGTTGTGACATCCAAAGGACAAACTTATGCCGACAAATATAGCGCCAAACCTGGCACTAGTGAGCATCAGACAGGGTTAGCTATGGACATTACTAGTGAAGGTGTAAATTTTCAACTTTCTGAAGATTTTGGTGAACTACCTGAGAGCATATGGGTAAAAGAAAACGCTCATAAATACGGTTTTATTATTAGATATCCAAAAGACAAAGAGGAAATCGTAGGCTACGCATACGAACCCTGGCATATTCGATATGTAGGAGTAGAACTAGCGACTAAGATTTATAAAAGCGGTTTGACGATGGAAGAGTACTTTGAAAAAGCCTACTAGGTGGTAAGGTGGTAAGGTGGTAAGGTGGTAAAATCAACGGTCATGGATTGACCGGCTGATTATTCTTTGCCCATATTTTATTCAATAGAAGTGTGCTATTTTTGGTATATGCTACATTAAATACCATTTTATGTACTTTTAATTTTACATCTCCAAAAATTTCTTTCTTGAAGAAATGAGGTGTTTGTGTTAAGATACTATATGTTATAAAATACGCGCCCGTAGCTCAGTAGGATAGAGCAACAGTTTCCTAAACTGTGTGCCGGTGGTTCGAATCCACTCGGGTGCGCCAAGTATGCGACTAATGTCGCAATGAAAAGTGAACAGTGAACGATGAACGATGAATAATGAGCAGTATACGACAATAATAGTTAAATGTCGCATACTTGTATTGTTCAATGTTCAGTGTTCATTTTTTCATTTTTCACTAAAAAGTCTTTTACCTTATAGCTCATAAAATCTTATTAAAACTATTATCTACTCTTACGAAATACCACAATAAGATAAAGATTACATTCGTAAAAATCGTGCCATTTTCGTGCCACTTCATAATAGAAATGAACGTTGAAATATTATATGTCTATTTTTCATTTTCTAGTAAGCTCTTCTCTTACATTCATCCTAACGTTTAAATATAATTCTATTTATCTACATAAAAGCCGAAAGCGGAAAAGCTCGCCTAAAGGCGAGCAAAGGCAATTGTTCAACTAAGGTTTAACTAGCGCTCAACAACTGTTCAACAATCATTCCATTATCGTTTCGTACTAAAACAACAAACGATAAACACTAGCCGTAATAAAACACACTCCAAATGCAATCACAGTAGGGATCATAAAGGCTAGTACGGTCCATTTTAGGCTACCAGTTTCTTTTTTAATCGTCCATAGCGTGCTAGAGCAGGGCCAGTGAAGTAAGCTAAAGAGCATGGTGTTTAAGGCTGTTAATAAGGTCCAATTATTAGCGAGGAATATATCTCTTAAAGAAGATAGACTCTCATAATCCATAAGAGATCCAGCATTCAAATACGCCATAAGTATAATAGGCAAGACGATTTCATTAGCAGGCATGCCTAGGATAAAAGCTAAAAGTATAACTCCATCTAATCCAATAAGCTGACCAAGAGGATCTAAAATACCTGAAAGAATTTGCAGAATAGGTACATTTCCAATGCTTATATTAGCTAAAATCCAGATGGCTGCTCCTGTAGGTATCGCTACTAATAGAGCTCGCTTTAACACAAAAATCGTTCTATCAATTAGGGAAGAATATAATACTCGCCCAATTTTAGGGATTCGATAAGGCGGAAGTTCTAAAGTAAAGGTAGATGGTACTCCTTTTAATAAGGTTTTTGACAAAACATAAGATACTAAAAGAGTTATTATGATACCTAATAGTATTATGGCTGTAAGCGATAAAGTAGTAATTAGGCTATTTATTATGCCCTCTCCAGAAGAAAGAGTGAAAAACATAACCGAAATAGCAATAAGCGTAGGAAATCGTCCATTACATGGTACAAAGTTGTTGGTAATAATGGCGATGACTCTCTCTCTTGGAGACTCAATAATTCGGCAACCAATTACCCCAGCAGCATTACATCCAAAACCCATACACATAGTAAGACATTGTTTTCCATGGGCAGAGGCTTTTTTAAATAGATGATCTAAATTAAAAGCTACTCGCGGTAAGAAACCTAAATCTTCTAGTATTGTAAACAATGGGAAGAAGATAGCCATTGGGGGAAGCATAACAGAAACTACCCAGGCAGTCGTCTTGTAAACTCCATCAAGAAGTAAATTTCTTAACCAAGATGAAACATTAATGGAGATTAAAAAAGCACTTAAATGATTTTGAAAACCAAATAGTATTTTAGATAACGCCTGAGAGGGATAGTTTGACCCTACAATAGTAATCCAAAATACAATACCTAAACATAGAATCATTATAGGTATTCCATATTTTTTTGAGGTAATAATATTATCTATTTTCATGTCTCTTTCGTGGATGTTTTTAGAACTCTTTACATACTTATCCACAAGAAACTCAATATATTTGAAATTATGATTATTTATGAACTCTCTTGTGGCACCTTTATCTATATGAATAGATTTCCAAATAGCCTCTATGTTTTTGTAAGATTCTTCTGGAATATACTCTTTTAGAGATTCAATAAAGAATAAATCGCTATCTAATATCCTCAAAGAAAGCCACCTTTTGTTTAAAGGTAAAACCTCTAGTTGACTTTCGATTTGTTCAACTTTTTCTTCTATGTCATCAGAATAATATGTTTTTTTATTAGAGCTTTGTACTGAAGTACGAACTAAAGAAGAGATTTCCTTTTGTAATTGATCTAGGCCTATACCTTCTCTTGCAGAAGTTAGCACAATTGGTATAGAAAGTTCTTTTTTTAGCCCCTCTACATCAATGTGAATTCCTTTTTTCTTAGCTTCGTCTATTAAATTTATACATAGTACAACTTTATCGCTTAACTCCATTACTTGTAATAATAGATTTAAGTTTCGTTCAAGGCAAGTTGCGTCGGCAACCACAATTACTGCATCTGGATTACCAAAGCAGATATAATCTCTAGCCACAATTTCTTCTTCAGATGAAGCAAAAAGAGAGTAAGTCCCAGGTAAATCAACTAAAATATAGTCTTGACCTTTGTAATTGAAATTACCTCTAGCATTGACAACAGTTTTTCCAGGCCAATTGCCTGTATGTTGATGTAGACCTGTTAGAGCATTAAATACTGTACTTTTGCCAGTGTTTGGATTACCAGCAAGGGCAATAGCGTATTCTCCATCTTCTTTTTGAATATCAAACAAATCTACAAAGGCTTCCCTCTTTGAAGATTGATACGTTAAACCCAATAGAAACACATCCTTTCGTTATAAAACAGGTGGTCAGGTGGTCAGCATTAAGGTGGTCAGTAAAACCTAAACTCGCCTTCAGGCCAGGTAAAGACCTGATCTCGGAGTAATCCTGGAGCTAAGCGAAGGATCTAAGACCCCAAAGCCCCACCCTAGAAATGCTTTTGCTTACCACCTTACCACCTGACCACCTGACCACCTAATAATCTTAATTCACCAATA
>ENA-UOOM01000198-UOOM01000198.1-fermentation-metagenome-genome-assembly--contig:-NODE-198-length-75017-cov-175.439156_pt1 | contig 75017 bp, 76 predicted proteins | sample MGYA00245781_ERZ724031 | MGnify/ENA primary metagenome ERZ724031 (study PRJEB28704, sample SAMN03018317) | fermentation metagenome | biome: anthropogenic terrestrial biome; feature: soil...
ATGGGGTAAGGCTTTTTAAGCAAACTCCACCTAAGCTTAAAATCTATGATATAGGGAGGAATACATATATGGATGAAATGGCAATGGTTAAGGAATCCTGTGACTATTTAAAAGGCTGTATTGATTATATTCCTGATGTTGCTGTAATACTTGGTTCAGGATTAGGTTCACTTTCTGAAGAAGTAACTAATAAAAATATTATTAAATATGAGAATATTCCACACTTTCCAAAATCAACGGTAGTAGGTCATGCAGGTCAATTTGCATGCGGGGATTTATGCGGTAAAAAAGTGATAATGATGCAGGGAAGATTTCATTATTATGAAGGATACGATATGAAAAGAGTAACCTTTCCAGTTAGAGTACTAAAATATTTAGGCGTAAATACAATTATTGTAACTAATGCAGCTGGTGGCGTTAATACTAATTTTAAGCCTGGGGATTTAATGATTATTGAAGATCATATTAACTTGTCGGGCAATAATCCTCTTATTGGGGAAAATATAGATGAAATGGGACCGAGATTTCCAGATATGTCCTGCGCTTATAATAAAGAATTAATTAAAATAGCAAAGGGTGTTGCAAAAGAAGAAAAAATTAATGTGGTAAGTGGAGTTTACTGCATGATGAGCGGTCCAACATATGAAACTCCAGCTGAAGTTAAAATGGTAAGGACACTAGGTGGTGACGCAGTTGGAATGTCTACTGTACCAGAAGTTATTGTGGCAAATCATCAGGGAATGAAGGTTCTTGGAATATCCTGCATAACTAATATGGCATCTGGGATATTAGATCAGCCTTTGAATCATGAAGAAGTCATAGAAACATCAAATAAGGTAAAGGATAAATTTATAAGGCTTGTAAAGGGAATAATAAAACAGATGTAGGGGGGATTTAAATGGGATACTTAGATATGCTGCATGAAGCGAATGTCTTTTTAAAAAAGCAAATTAAGACTGTACCTGATGTGGCTGTAATACTTGGGACTGGTCTTGGAAGCCTATCGGATTATATTGAAAATAAGACAGTAATAAAATATACAGATATACCGCACTTCCCAAAGTCAACTGTTCCTGGGCATGCAGGAGAATTTATTATTGGAAACATTTATAATAAAAACATTATTGCAATGAATGGAAGATTTCATTATTATGAAGGGTACAGTATGGAGCAGGTAACCTTTCCTGTGAGAGTTATTAAAAGTTTAGGGGTTCAAAAGATAATCGTTACTAATGCAAGCGGAGGAATGAACCCTGATTTTAAAGCTGGGGATTTAATGTTTATTACAGATCATATAAATATGATGGGTGATAATCCTCTTATAGGGAAAAATTATGAAGAATTTGGTCCAAGGTTTCCTGATATGTCAAATGCCTATGATAAGCAGTTTTTAAATATAGGCTTAAACACAGCAAAAGAACTGAGCATTCCTGTACAAAAGGGGGTATATGTAGCTCTTACTGGCCCTATGTATGAAACACCAGCAGAGCTTAAAATGTTAAGGCTAATAGGTGCTGATGCAGTTGGTATGTCTACTGTTCCTGAAGTTATAGTTGCAAATCATGCTAACATGAAGGTACTTGGAATTTCCTGCATAACAGACATGGCTATTCCAGATAATTTAAAGCCGCTTGATCATGAAAGAGTTATTGCTACTGCTGAAAAAGCAAAAAATAATTTTGTATCACTTGTTAAGGGAATAATAAAGAATATGTGATAAAGCTTTAGGGGGAGTATTTTTATGAGGATGTATGATATTATACTTAAAAAAAGAAATGGAGGGGAACTTACAAAGGAAGAAATTGATTTTTTTATAAATGGTTATACAAAGGGTGAAATACCTGATTATCAAGTTTCTGCACTATTAATGGCAATATATTTTCAAAAAATGAATAAAAGAGAAACTGCAGATCTCACTATGTCGATAGTAAACTCCGGGGACACTATTGATTTATCAAAAATTAAAGGAATTAAAGTTGATAAACACAGCACTGGCGGAGTAGGAGATACAACTACTATGGTTCTTGGACCAATGGTTGCCTCCTGTGGTGCACCTGTTGCAAAAATGTCAGGAAGAGGTCTTGGACATACGGGAGGAACTATTGATAAGCTTGAGTCTATAAAAGGATTTTCAACTGAAATGACTGAAGAACAATTTATTAACAATGTAAATAAAGTTGGACTTGCTGTTGGAGGGCAAACAAAGAATTTAACTCCGGCAGATAAAAAATTGTATGCTCTTCGTGATGTTACAGCTACAGTTGAAAATGTATCCCTTATAGCATCCAGTATTATGAGCAAAAAAATTGCAGCTGGAGCTGATGCAATAGTTCTTGATGTAAAAACAGGAACTGGTGCATTTATGAAAACAGTGGATGATTCTTTCAACCTTGCAAAGGAAATGGTGGATATTGGAACTCATGTTGGGAAAAATACTATAGCTATAGTTTCAGATATGGATGAACCTTTAGGTTTTGCTGTTGGAAATGCTCTTGAAGTTGCTGAGGCAGTTGAAACATTAAAAGGCAATGGACCCAAAGACCTTTATGACCTTTGCATAGAGCTTGGATCTAATATGCTTCTTCTATCAGAAGTTACTAAGGATAAAAATACTGCAAAAAAAATGCTTGAAAATTCTATAAGAAGCGGTAAGGCACTTGAAAAATTTAAGGAATTTGTTAAGGCACAAGGTGGAGATATAAGTGTTATTGAAAACACTAATTTATTACCAGCTTCGAAATATAATTTTGAAGTAAAAGCCGATAGAGACGGATATGTCTCAAAAATTATTGCCGATGAAATTGGATTGGCTGCTTTAAGTGTTGGAGCTGGACGTGAAACAAAGGAAAGCGTTGTTGATCCTGCAGTTGGAGTTGTAATCAAGAAAAAAGTGGGTGATAAGGTTAATAAAGGTGAAAGCATTGCAATTATTCATACAAATAACATTGAAAAGGCAAAGGAAGCTGAATTTAGAATTAAAAATGCATATCATTACTCAGAAATTAAGCCAGAAAAAAGACCGCTTATATTTGGAGTGGTAACTAAAGATGGAATAGAAAGATATTAGGCTATTTGCCTAAATCTATATATTATGCATAAACTCCCATGATAAAATAAAAAAATTAAGGGCAATATAAATAAAAGCGGATTTTTAGAGGGAGGTAATGCATAATGAAAAAGTTGATTTCATCATCTTTAGCAGCAGCTATTATGTTTTTAGCTTTATCAATAAATGTTTTTGCTGCACCTGCTTTAGAAAATGATGTTTTAAAATTGAATTGCAAGTCTGCATATTTAATAGAAAATGATACTGGAAAAGTTGTTTATGAATATAATGCACATGAAAAATTGCCGCCTGCAAGCGTTACAAAAATCATGACTATGCTTTTGACTATGGAAGCTGTAGATTCTCAAAAGATAAATTTAACTGATAAGGTAACTTGCAGTGAAAGATCAAAAGCAATGGGAGGAAGTACAATGTTCCTTGATGCAGGTGAGATAAGAACTGTTGAGGAACTGTTAAAGGGAGTAGCCGTTGAGTCTGCCAATGATGCGGCTGTCGCCTTATCTGAGTATGTTTCAGGAACAGAAGAAGCATTTGTAGAAAAAATGAATGAAAGAGCAAAAGAACTTGGTATGAATGATACTCATTTTGCTAATTGTACAGGTCTTGATGCAGAAGAACACTATTCCTCAGCTTATGATATTGCAATTATGTCAAGGGAATTACTAAAACACCAAAAGATACTAGAATATACAACTATATGGATGGAAACTATATCGGAAGGAAGACAGAAGGAATTCACCCTTGTAAATAGAAATAAAATGATTAAATCCTATAATGGCTGCGATGGATTAAAAACTGGATTTACTGAAAAATCCAAGTATTGTATTTCTTCCACTGCTAAAAGAAATAACATAAGATTTATATCAGTTATTATGGGAGCACCATCATGGAAAGAAAGAAATGCAATGGCAGGAAGGCTTCTTGATTATGGTTTTGCAAAATATGAAAGTGTGAATGTTATCAAAAAAGGTGATGTGCTGGGTGAAATACAAATTCCAAAATCGAAACCCGAAAAGGTTAATGCTGTTGCAAAAGAAGATTTAAATGTTATAGTTGAAAAAGGTAAAAAGACGGATATTAAAACAAAGATAGATATTAATAATAATTTAAAACTACCTATTAATAAAGATGATGTGGTAGGAAAAGTCAAAGCTATAGATGGAAATACAGTATGCGGGGAAGCAAATATAGTAGCAGAAAATGATATCAAAAAAATGAATTTTGGAGATATATTTGATAAGCAATTTAGCCGGTGGATAAATGCAAAATAGTTAAGAGCTTTATTTGTATAAATGGCATGAAATATTTTATTATATTTCATGCCATATATTTTTCTTATCGCAGCGGTGGATTAAATCTAAATTACCATTTGCAGTTTAAAAGCTTTATTATGTTCAATTATATTATTTAAATGATATAATTAAATTTATGAGGTGTGATGGAATGGGAATTGAAGATTTTGAAACAGTAAATCTTTTTAAATATCTTTTCAAACAATATGATATTAAAATTTATCTTGTAGGCGGTGCTGTAAGGGATATGCTTTTAAACATACAGCCTATGGACTTTGACTTTGCAGCAGAGGTGAGTGAAGATGATCATAAAATTATATCCACTGAAATTTCAAAAAAGTTAGAGTGTAAAATGGATTATAATGATTATTATCACACTGCTAAATTTTTTTATAACAATAAAGATATTGATTTTGTTATGTGCAGGAAAGAAAGTTATGATTCAATAGCATCAAAGCCAATCATTAAACCTGCAAGTATATTTGATGATTTAAAAAGGAGAGATTTTACTTTAAATGCTATGGCTATTCCTTTATTCGATGATTTTACAATAATTGATCCATTAAATGGCAGAGGGGATATTAAACAAAGAAAAATAAAAATACTTCATAAGAATAGCTTTAAGGACGACCCTACAAGAATATTCAGAGGAATAAAATATGCTTCAAGATTTGATTTTGAATTTGAAGAGTTTACAGAAAAATTAATTGAAGATGCTGTCTATAAGGGATATATTAACTATATTAAACCTGAGAGAATAAAGTTAGAACTTGAACTTTTGTTTAATGAAGATGGTATCATTAATTCTATTTTTTATTTAAACAAATACAAAATTATTGATTCTATTATTGATGAAGAATTAAATATTAATAATAAATTTAATTTAGATGAATTTAAAACTACATCCTGCAATAATAAGTTTTGTGCTCTTTTTTTTGACAATAATGAAAAAGTATTAAAAAAACTTGCTGAAAGCTTTTCCCTTGGGGAAGATTTTATTAAGGAAGATGGAAAAATAAAATGCATACAAAAAGAGCTCTTAAAAGACGATGAAAGCATATATTATTATTTCTTAAAAAATAATTCACAAAGTTTAGTTTCTGTTCTTAAACTTTTATTTTATAATGATAGAAGGGTGAAAATTTTTTTGCAGTGGAAAGATAAATTAATTGTTGATAAAAATAAAATAAAGAATATAGAGCCGTCACAAAGAAGAGAAGCTTTGGCAAAAGAAAAATTAGCACTACTAAAAAAGAAAATAGGTGGAGGTATTTAAATGATTGGATACGATAACGTTGGAACCTTTATATTAACTGCCATTGGGATTATTATTTCATTGACCATACATGAATATTCACATGCTCTTGTATCTACAAAGCTTGGTGATAAAACACCTGAGATGTATGGAAGATTAACTTTAAACCCTCTTGCACATATTGATATATTAGGGCTTATATCCCTTTTTATTTTTAGATTTGGCTGGGCTAAACCAGTTCCCATAGATTCTTCTTATTATAAGGATAGAAGAAAAGGTATAATATTAACATCACTTGCAGGTCCTGTTTCAAATTTAATTTTAGCTTTTTTCAGTTTGCTTATTTTAAGAGCAGCGAAACCTCAATCTAGAGGTATAGATTTATTTTTGATTATATTAGCACAATTAAATACTGGTCTTGCAGTTTTCAATATGATACCTCTTTCACCTCTTGATGGTTCTAAGATTTTAGCTGAACTTTTTGGAGGTAGAGTTGCTGACCTTATATATAGTCTGGAGAGATATGGGACATTTTTAATTTTTATTCTGCTTTGGATTCCAGCAGTACAAAATGTAATATCTTTTATAACTCAAGGTGTACTTAGCGGGCTTTATGCTTTAGCTGGTATTTTTGCTTAGGGTGATTAATATGGGATTACGTGTAAAATTAGAAACTTTTGAAGGACCTCTTGATTTGCTTTTACATCTTATTAAAAAGTCTAAAGTAGATATCTACAATATTCCTATTTCTGAGATTACTGATCAGTATATGGAATATTTAAGGGCAATGGAGGAGTTAGATCTTGACATTGCAAGTGAATTTTTAGTTATGGCTGCAACTTTAATTGAAATAAAATCAAGTATGCTGCTTCCTAAAACAAAATCAGAGGATGAATCGGAAGATGAGGATGATCCAAGGAAGGAACTGGTTGAAAAGTTATCAGAGTATAGAAAATATAAGGAATTTGCAGAGCAGCTAAAGGATATTGAAAAAAATAACGTGATTTATTTTAAACCACCTGAAATTATTGACGATATTGAAGATAACTCTGCATTTTTTAATAATATAACATTGGACAACCTTATGCATACATTTAATAGAATTATAAGACAGTATGAAAATAGGTTTAATGAAAATTCAAGAATCCCGCAGAATATCAAACATGATGAATATAAGATAGAGGATAAAATGAGCTATATGATGCAATTGGTAAATGAAAGGGAAAGTATTAATTTTCAATATGTTTTTAACAGAGCAAAAAGTAAGGAGGAGTTAATTGTTACTTTTCTTGCTTTACTTGAATTGATAAGATTAAAAAAAATCAGGGCTGTTCAATATAAAAACTATGGGGACATTGTGGTAGAAAGGCTGGGAGAAAAAGAACAATGGAAAATTTCTTAGATGAGCTTGGGCTTTGTGAAAACAAAGAGAGAATAAAAGGTATAATTGAAGCAGTTGTATTTGCTTCTGGCGATCCTGTGCCAATTAAAGATTTATCTGAGGCTACAGGCATTAGTATGAAAAGGATCAAAGAGATAATTGAAGAAATGAAAAAGGATTATGATAAAGAATGCAGGGGTATAGTATTAATGGAGTTTAACAACAAGCTGCAGTATGGAACAAAATGCGAATATGCTGAATACATAAAGAAAATTTTAAAGCCGGATTCCAAACAAAGGTTATCTCAGGCAGCCCTTGAAACCCTTGCAATTGTGTCATATAAACAGCCTGTAACAAGAGCAGAAATAGATGAGATAAGAGGAGTTAAAAGTGATAGCGCAGTTGCAACTTTACTTGAAAAAGGCCTTATAATGGAAAGCGGCAGAAAGGAAGCAGCAGGCCGACCTATTTTATATGCAACCACAGATGAATTTTTAAAATACTTTGGTTTTAAAAACATTAAGGAACTGCCAAAACTAATTGAATTTAATATGGATTTTAGGAAAGAATAAAGTAAAATGTTACTTTATTCTTTTTTTAATGCTTTGCGAGGTGTTATATGTTTTGGATTTTTTTGATAGTATTTAATTTTATATTGGCTTTCATGGATATTGAAGTTATAGGAACTTTTTATGAAAAAAAAGCAGATGTGAATATTATTATATTTAGGTATATAAGCATTAAGCCGAATTTTAAAAAAAAATATAAAAGAAAAAAAAGAAAACAAAAGCCTGATATAAAAGCAATTATAAATACTACAAAAGATATGATTATACCATTAAAAAGGTTTTTAAAGAGCGTGAATATTCGTTTAAGCCTTTATATTAATTTTGGACTTTCTTCTCCGGATAAAACAGCTATTTCATATGGGATTTTATACAGCTTAACCTCGCTATTATATTCATTTTCAGAAAAGCGTTTTAAAAGTTATAATCAAAATATTGATATTATTCCAGATTTAACAAATGAAAAATTTGATTATAAAGCTAAAATTTATTTACATACCAGACTCATTTATTTAATGATTTTGGGGAAAAATATACTTACAAACATAATAAAACATAAGGGTGAAATAATGAAAAAAGGTGGTGTTATTGATGATAGAACATCCAATTGACGGTCTAATGAAAACTACAATGGACAGCATAAAGGACATGATTGATGTAAATACAATAGTTGGAGATCCTGTCCATACTAATGAAGGAGCAGTTATAATACCAATTTCAAAAGTTACAATTGGATTTGCATCTGGCGGTTCAGAATATCAATGCCAGGAAAAAAAGCAGGAGATTCAAGGTAAGTATCCTTTTGGAGGAGGAAGTGGCGCGGGAATGTCCCTTCAACCTATTGCATTTTTAGTGGTAAATCAAAATGATGTGAAACTTCTTCCTGTTAATCAGGCTAATACAGTTGAAAGAATGGCTGATAAAATTCCTGACCTTGTTGATGATATTGTAAATATGTTTAAAAATAAAAATAAACAGGATGAAATGAACACAGATTTTAATCCATCATAATTGGTGAAAATCGACCGCACACTTGTGACTTCAGTCGTGGGAGGTTCAAGATTGAATGAAAAAACTATTGATTTACTTAACTTTGATGAGTTTAATATTATGCAATAAAGCTGAAGCAGCACCCATAAACCCTAAACTTAATTGCAGCGCAGCGGTATTAATTGATCAAAATTCAGGAAGAATTTTATATGGTAAGAATAGCGATAAGAAACTTGCCATGGCAAGTACTACCAAGATTATTACAGCTATTGTTGCAATTGAAAAGGGTGATTTAGGGGAAAAAGTATGTGTATCAAAAAAAGCTGTATCAGTTTCTGGCTCCACTGTGGGACTTAAAGAAGGGGAAAAAATTACTTTAGAGGAACTTTTATATGGTTTAATGCTTTGCTCCGGAAATGATGCAGCTATAGCTATTGCAGAACATATAGGCGGAAGTGCAGATAATTTTGTGGCGCTTATGAATGACAAGGCTTTGAAAATGGGAGCTTATAATACAAGTTTTAAAACTCCCCATGGTCTTGATGCTGATATGCATTTTACTACGGCTGAAGACTTGGCGTTTATTACTGCTTATGCTATGAAAAATGAGACTTTCTCAAGGATTGTTTCAACAAAAGAGATATCTAATGGTATTACTGGAAAGTTTAATAGGAAATACGCAAATATAAATAAATTTTTATATAGAATAGAGGATGCAGATGGAGTGAAAACAGGATATACAGGAAATGCAGGGAAATGCCTTGTGGCATCAATAAAGCACCCTTATGGCAGATATATTTGTGTTGTTTTAAACAGTGCTAATAGATGGAATGATGCAGCATCTCTTATGAAATATGCAAAGGAAAATTACAGTTTCATAAAAATTATGGGAAGAGATGAAAGTTTAAAACAGTTAAGAGTTTATGGAGGAGATAAAAGATACTTAAATGCAAAAATCAATGATGATTTGTATATACCTGTAAAGGAAGATGAGGTAAATAATTTAAAAGTAGATGCTTTTATTCCATCAGCTATGTTTTCACCAATTGAAGAGGATGAGATTATTGGAAATATTGTGGTTTTTATAAATGATGTTCAAATTGCTAAATATCCAGTATATAGCGATAAAAAAATATTGCGGAAGAATTTTGTAAAACCTTTAAAGAATTAAGCTATACCTTAATTAAGCAAATGCGATAAATGCGCATTTGCTTAATTTTTTGTAACAAAACTTTATAAAAAGAATAACTTAAATGTATGGGGATGGAGGTGCAGTTTATGTTTAGATATGTTGAATGCATTGATGCAGGAAGTGAATATTGCCCCTGCTATTTAGCTGAGCATGGGGAATGTATTATTTGCTCACAGCTTAAAGGAAAGGAATTTTGCGATTGCCTCAACTGGAGCGGTACTTGTATTTATCAGGAATACTTATGGAATAATGAAAAGGGCAAAAAACCTCGTCAGTTTGTAAAGTGCAGGATTTTAAGCAAACAATATATAAGAGAGGATGTTTTTATACTAAAAATAAAAGTTCCAAAGAGTATGGCAAGAATACTTGATAATATAGGAGCTTACGTGTTTTTAAGAAAAAATAATGATGATGTGGTTTTTAGTACACCAATTTCTGTAGCAGAAAGTGATCCGCTTGCTGGTGTTATAAAAGTGATGATAAAAGTAAATGGAATTAAAACAAAGGCTATAGATGAATGTAGTGATTTTATTTCAGTTAAGGGACCATATTTAAATGGAATTCAGGGACAAAGGTTCATTAGAGATGTGAATAATGGAAAGATGCTCTTTTTAATCAGAGGAACTGCAGGCATTTCTGCTTTAATGGCAGCAAAAAAGTGTATAAAAGATAATGAAATTGATGTTTTAATTGATAAGGGAAGGCATGAAAAGAACTTCTTAGAAGATTATTTTTCTGAGGTTGGCTGTGCCGTTAATAGATTATCATTTTTAGATGAAAAGGGATTAAGCGATGAAGGTAAATATAAAATTAAGGAATATATAAAAAATAAACAATATGATGTGGCTTTAAGTGCTGGAAATGATGGGTTTCATAGTCAGATTATAAATTATATAAATAAAATTGATGAGAATATAAAATTTGCTACTGTAAACAACAGCATAATTTGCTGCGGGGAAGGGATATGTGGAAGCTGTACATTAAGTGGAATAAGCAATAGCAGTATTAAGTCCTGCAAGCAGCAATATAATCCTATGGAATTGTTTTTAAAAGCAGATGGTTCTGATAAAATCTGCTGCAAAAAAGATGAAGAATGTAAGCTTTAAATTTAAAAATCGGATTGTTTTATTAGGGGGAATGTGAATGAAGGTTGTAGTTATAGGCGGAGGATGGGCAGGAACTGCAGCAGCAGTAGAAGCTAAAAAAGCTGGTGCTGATGTAGTTGTATTAGAAAAAACAGATTTACTTATTGGCGTAGGAAATGTTGGGGGCATAATGAGAAATAATGGGAGATTTACAGCTGCAGAAGAAATGATTGCACTTGGCGGAGGAGAGCTTTTCAATATTACTGATAAATGTTCAAGGCATGTAAATATAAATTTTCCAGCACACAATCACGCTAGTTTATATGATGTTACAAAGGTGGAGCCAGAGGTAAGAAGATACCTTTATAAAATTGGTGTTGATATAATATTTGAAGGAAGAGTTGTTGATGTTGAAAAAAAAGGCTCCAAAATTGAAGGGGTATATTTGCAGGATGGGACTTTTATAGATGGAGATGTATTTATTGAAACTACAGGTTCTACAGGCCCAATGGGAAACTGCGTGAGGTACGGAAAGGGATGTTCCATGTGTATTTTAAGATGCCCATCTTTTGGACCAAGAATAAGTATAAGCCAAAGGGCTGGGGTAGAAGATATTTTAGGTATGCGCGGTGATGACAGTTATGGTGCTATGAGCGGATCCTGCAAATTAAATAAGGATTCCCTTTCTCCTGAAATAAGAGAAAAGTTAAATAAAGATGGTGTTGTTGTTTTAAAAGTTCCTGAAGAAGATGTAAATATGGATAAATTAAAGATGAAGGTTTGTCAGCAATATGCACTTAAAGAGTTTGCAGAAAACGTGATACTTCTTGATACAGGCCATGCTAAGCTTATGACAAGTTACTATCCTCTTGAAAAATTAAGAAAAATTCCTGGACTTGAAAATGCAAGATTTGAAGATCCTTATTCAGGAGGGAAAGCAAATTCTATTAGATATCTTTCTATGGCACCTAGGGATAATACAATGAAAGTTATAGGAATTGATAATTTATTTGTTGGAGGAGAAAAGGCAGGTTTATTTGTTGGGCATACGGAAGCAATAGTAACTGGAACACTAGCAGGTTTAAATGCAGTAAGATATGGGATAGGACTTAAAGGCGCAGAGCTTCCTGTTTCCCTTGCTGTTGGGGATATTATAAGCTATGAAAACAAGGCAAAGGAAACCAAGGATGGATTACGAAAGAGATACACTTTTGCAGGTGCAGGCTATTTTGAAAGAATGAAGGAGCTTGGACTTTATACTGCTGATCCTGAGGCAATTCAAAAGAAGGTTGAACTTTTAGGGCTGAAAGGCTTTTACAATCAAAAATTAGTTTAAAAGTGCCAGCCAAGCTACAGGGGGGCGGTCTTGACCGTCCCACCCTCCCAAATTTAGATCATCCTACAAATGCCACAGAATGAAATTGTTACTGGGCGTTGGCACCGTTCCCTACTATTTTATTAATTTTAAGAGCTTCTATTTACTTACATAGTTTATATAAATGTGTATTTGGTTAAAATATTTACAATTATAATTAAATATAGTACTATAGTTTAAGAATCACTTAATGCAGAGAAAAATAATTTATAATGGGTAGGGGATGAAAATATGAAGGAATATAATCTTTCTACTTCTGAAGAAAATTTAGATATTCAGAAAATTCAGGAAGGTTACTTAAATGGATTTCACCTCAAAAAGAAAGAAGTAGGATACAAAGGCTGTGTGGTTACATTTGGAGGTTCAGAAGGAAGTTCAAATTATAATATGGCAAAAATGATAGCCAATAATGGGTATGAAGTGCTTGCATTATATTTTTTCGGACAAGAAAATCAACCAAAGCAATTAAGCAGAATACCCATTGAATTTTTCAACAATGCAATTGTATACATAAAAAAACATATCTCTTCATTGCATCCATTGAGTATAATTGGAGCATCAAAGGGAGCAGAATTAACATTACTTTTGGCGGAAAACTATAGTGAAATAGATAATTTAATTTTGATTGCACCGTCAGCATATAGGTTTCAAGGATTAGATATGAGAAATTGTACCCCATCATGGGCATACAATAACGAGGATTTACCATATATTAGTTTTAACAATGTATCTGCTTTTGAGAGAATGAAGTTATGTTTAGAATATTCATTTTTGCTGCCAATAAAACTAAGATCGTATTATGATTCAGCAATAAAAAATGCTGTTAATGCTGAAGATGCAAGGATTAAAATAGAAAGATTCAAAGGTAATATATTAATTCTCTTAGGAGAAGATGATGGTATGTGGGACTCTTACAGTATGGCAAACAAAATAAAAGAGGCTAAACCTGATAACATAGAGATTGTGGTTTATCAAAATGTAGGACATGCTTTTGGAGTAGGTAGAATATCAGGAGGATATTTTATGGGGGGACAGAATGAATTAAACAAAATAGCATTGACTAAAAGTTATGAAAAAATATTGGATTACCTACAAATCTGGTATACGAAAGAAGAATTGCCCACATTGATTAGAGATTAAGACAAACCAATCTTTCTGTTGAAATAAATTAAAAAATATATTCATAAGTATTAAAGTGCCAGCCATCTGGAAAGAACTTGCCACATGGCTGGCATTTATGCAGAAGTAGCCTTTTTTTGGAGGTTTCGCTGGCACTTATGCAAGGGACTGATCTTCATAAGAGGCCCTATATTTTTTAACATATTCTTCGAAATTCCAGTTCTTTATGAATTCTTGAGCACTGCGATAGCCGGATTTAAAAAGCTTTATACTTTTTTCATCAGAAATGTTAAATTCAACAGATTCAACGCCAACAGTAGGAATTAAAATTGTTCTTGCTAAATTTTCAGGTTTATCCCAAACAGTTTTATTATCCCCAGTCATAGTATCCGCAATATCAGCCATGAAAGATAGGGCATCAGTTCTGCCCCTGGATGTATAACTGATATCTGGGTTTTGAAATTTAAAACCTATAGTTGGCCATCTTGGAGTATCAGGTACGTCAAAAATAGTAATTGGGAAATTGCAGCATACGCCTCCATCTACAATGTAGGAAGTGCTACCGTTAGCGGTTAACTCTACAGGTTTAAAATAAAAGGGTATGCTTATACTCATTCTAACAGCCAATGCCACTGAAAATTCATTAGGGTCAATGCCATAATCCCTTAAATCATCTGGCAATATAAGCATTCTTTTTTGTGTGATATCTGCTGCAACAATTTTAAGACGGCTTTCACCGTTTTCCATAAGATCTTTAAATTTATATACACCCTTTTCAGCTAAAACCTTGCCCATACCCTCTTCAAATTTGTCGCCTGAATACATACCTTTTTCTTTTAAAAAACCAAGGGCTTTTCCTATAACAGGTACTTTTTGAATGGAATCTTTATCCAAAAAATCTGAATACTTTGTGTTTATAGTTAATCTTTTTAAATCTTTAGCAGTATACCCTGCAGCTATTAGTGCAGCAATTATTGCCCCAACAGATGTACCTGCAACTCTTTGCCATTCAAAGCAGCTACAAGATTCACAATAGCTTAGTGCTCCTACAATGCCTATACCTTTTATTCCGCCGCCTTCAAAAACTGCATCTGCTTTCATCATTAACACCCCTTGTATTATAGTTTAGTAGTCAATTTAAAGCCGATTTCCAGTAACTAAAATGACTACTAAAGAAAAGAGATTACTGAAAATTACATAAACAGGATGGCACTGGCCTTATATATTTAAAGAAAATGTCATTTTAATTATATACAAAATATCGCACTTATTAAACTCTAAAAAGCATATATATATTAATAAAATGTAAATTAATTTGGATTATAAAAATACTAGCTATTGTTTTAATTAAAATGCATCATAATTAAAGGATTGAGGAGTAGTAAGCAATTTATCAAGTGCTTTTTCAAGGAAAACACCATCCCTTGTGGGGTACCCGTGAGCCATAGTTATTTTGATGCAGTAGGAAACAAATTTAGCAGCTATATCCATGGAAGCAGGGATACTATAGCCATTTAAAAGGCTTCCAGTTAAAACGCTTGTAAATATATCGCCTGTACCTGGATAATTCACTTCAACTTTTTTATAAGATGTCTTCCAAAAGGAATTTGTTTTTTTATCGTAAGCAGCAACCCATCCGATTTTTTTATTTGTTCTATCTGCAATACTGGTTATAATAACATTTGAAGGACCTAAAAGAGAAAGTTTACTCAGATATTCTTTTGCATTTTCAATGGTTAACTTTCCTTCTTTATAGTTTTCACCAGCTAATATGCAGGCTTCTGTAGGGTTAGGTGTTATTATATCTGCATATTCAATAAGTTTCTTCATTTCTTTTACCATATTATTATCTATAGAAGAATAAAGCTTTCCATCGTCCCCTAAAACAGGATCTATAACAACAAGCTGGTTATCCTCTTTGAAATATTTTATAAAATCAGAGATTATTTCAGCTTGCTTAGGAGAACCTAAAAAACCAGTATATATACAGTCAAAATGAAGGTTTAAACTTTTCCAGTGATTTATATAATCAGTTAAATAACTGGTTAAATCAATAAATTTATAATTTTCAAATTCACCTGTATGGGTGGATAAGACTGCAGTAGGAACAGGGCATACTTGAATTCCCATAGTAGAAAGAATTGGTATTACAACTGTTAATGAGCATTTGCCAAATCCAGATAAATCATGTACTGCAGCTGCTCGCATTATAGGTTTAATCAATAGATCATCTCCTCTTAAGTAGTAATAAAACTATATAATATATAATAACATACCTAACTATGCCTGTTAATAATAAAAAGATTATCAAACCTGCAATTCGTAATTTGGATTTAATCCTAAAAACATCTAAATGCTCACCTTATATTCATTTCATATATTTTTCTTATCTCCGCTGTAATTTGTTCACTAATAATTTGCATTTTATTATAATTCAAACGCTTGACTATTAGATTTTTATGAATAATAATTCACATTATGACCGTTATGAATGATGATTCATAAAAACTCAAATTATAGAGAGGTAATGTGATATGCCCAAGGTAATAAATGATGTAGAAAAAAATATATTCAATTCAGCGATGAATTTGTTCGGCAATTTGGGGTATGATGCCGTTGATATGAAAATGATAGCTAGTGGAGCTGGCATAGCTGTTGGTACACTTTACAATTACTACCCAAATAAAATGCAGCTTTATTTGAGTGTGTTGGAATTTAGCTGGGATGATACGTTGAAAAAAATTGATAAAAGCAAGAAATCAGATATATCTCCGGAGTTAAGGATCAGAAAATACTTGGAGGTATTGTATGATGACATTGAAGGAAGAAGAGGGCTTGGAAGTGAAATAGCGAAAGAAAAAAATATTGATATAATCAAAGAGCCTAAAACTACATCATTTAGAGCTACCATAGTAAACGAGCTTGTGCAGCAAATAAATTTAATAAAAGATGTCAATTGCAATATCTCAGAAAAGGAAAAGGTAAAACTTATTGAAGTTTTAATTGGATCAATTCCTTATATGATTAGATCATATCCAAAGGAAAGAAAAGATAATATAGACTTTCTTGCTCAAATTATATATAAATTTATAAAATAACAGCAATGATAGGAGTGTGAATATAATGAATGAAAAAGTAAAAAATGATGAAACAGCTGATAAAACAGCTGATGAAAGAGTTGATGAAGAAAGAGCGGAAAAAGCGCGTTTAATGGGAGAAGGCGATATTAAAAAAACACTACTTCACCTTTCCATACCAGCAATTATTGCTATGTTAATTAGTGCAATTTATAACTTAACCGATACAGCTTTTGTTGGAATGCTTCATAATACTGCTGCAATTGGTGCGGTATCTATAGCTTTTCCTATTTTCTTGGTAATTTCTGCATTAGGGCAGGGGCTTGGGGTTGGATCTGCTTCATATATTTCAAGATGCCTTGGTGCTAAGAAACAAGAGGAAGCAAACAGAACAGCTTCCACAGCAGTTGGAACTGCTATTATAATAGGGATTGCGTGTGCAGTTTTTGGGCTTATATTTCTTGAAGACATTTTGAAGCTTATGGGGGCATCTCCAACAATAATGCCCTATGCAATGGCCTATAGTACACCATTGGTACTTTGTGCAATATTCAGTATAGTTAACATGACTTTAAACAATATAATTCGTGCAGAAGGAGCGTCAAGATACAGCATGTTTGCTATAACTATAGGTGCTGTATTAAATATTGGACTGGATCCTATTTTCATATTTCCACTTGGTTTGGGAGTAGGAGGTGCAGCAATTGCAACAATTATTGGGCAGGCAGTTTCAACAATATATCTATCGTTATACTTTATAAGGAAGAAAAATCTTGTAAAAGTTAGTCCTAAATATTTCACCCCTTCAAAGAGAATATATGGTCAGATTTTAAAAATAGGTATTCCATCATTTTGCATGGAGTTTTTAGCAAGCTTTTCAATAAGCCTTCTAAATTCTGCAGCTTCTGTATATGGAGATGCTGCTGTAGCTGCTACAGGTATAACTATAAGGCTTAATACCATTTTGTTATATGTATTAATTGGATATGGTCAGGGCTTCCAACCATTTGTAGGATATAATTATGGGGCTAAAAATTATGACAGAGTTAGGAAAGCAATAAAAATATCACTTATATGGACAACAGCATTTTCTATTATTGCAACAGTAGCATTTGATCTTGGGGCAGAGCCTCTAATTAGGTGCTTCAGTAAAGACCCTGACGTTATACATGCAGGTGTTGACTTCCTTATAGCTGTAGGAATTTTAAGACCGTTATTAGGTGTTCAGGTAATATATCTGACATTGTTCCAGGCATTGGGGAAGGGCAAACAAGCAGCAGCTTTGTCAATAGGAAGACAGGGTGTCTTTCTAATATTTGCTGTATTGACACTACCAAGCTTTTTCATAAAGCATATAGATTCATTAGGTGGATTTACAAAAATACTGCCATATGAACTTAAACCAGGATTATATGGAGTCTTTTACTCACAGTTTTTAGCAGATGCATTAGGATTAATTCTTACAATAGTTTTTGCTGTACTTTTGAAAAAGGAATATTCAAAAAAGGTACCTCAGCAGAGTTCTGAAAGTGCATCAAATTAGCTGTTTTTCTATTAAATTGAATGAATGAATCCTTCATATCAAATAGATAGTGCAAATAATAAAAAGTAATGATGCCAGTCGTTGAAAGACGGTTGGCATCATTTGTTTTTTTAATATCTCAATTTTCATATACTCCTGTGGTGCTAAATACTGTTGAGCCAAGAAATATTTCAAAATTATAACTTATAGGAGCCGCTTGTGTTATAGCTTACTTTACATAATTTTGCCTAATAACCTCATTGTTTTGGCTGTTTGGTATAATAGTATCTCTAATGTAACTGCCAGGTTGTGTTGTGATAAATGGTTTATTCGAGGCCTCATACTCGTCTCTAAGCGTCGCCTCAAATTCAGCAAGGGTTTTATTTTTGATATTGTTGTAGACCATTCCTTTGTTCTTATCTGGAATATAGATTGAAGAGCCTAAATCAGAGTTGATCTTATCAATAACTGCTTGATAAGGTGCAAGGAGATCGTCTATGTTTTTCTCAGATTGAGCATGTGCAGGTAATAAGCACAAACCAAGCATTAACACAAAAGATATAGCTATAGTTATAATTCTCTTCATAATAACACCTCCAAATTGTAGCACTTGCATTTTTTACATTTTATGCAAGCAACTCAGCTGTATTAAGCCAAACCATGCTGTGTAATGCGGTTATATGCGAGAGCCTTTTAATTCGTTTAGAAATCTTATGAGCTTATCTGGTGACCTTATATGCAGGATAGTCATATATTTCATTTCATCTCCTTTCGGTTTTCTTATGTCTATCAGAGGGCTTCAAATTGTCCTCAAAAATATTAGACTGTAAAAGTGTTCCAAATGTTTCATGTTTCTGTCATATAAATAACCTCAAAAAGGTGATACAAGATATGACACTAATTGTATATTATTATATTTCCTTTTTTGTACGTTTTTATTTTATTATTTACAAATTGTGGAATAAGCGATAAAATAAAACTATCAGGTACGGGCATATGATCCATCTTTATAGGGTTTTGGGAAGAAAAAATATGTACTCTAATTCTGACTCAGCAATGTAAGGGGACAACAAAATTCAGCTATAATATAATAATGGAGGGATGATATCATGAATATTAAGTGGATTGGGAAGCTTCAGGGGGAAAAACTACCGAGCGCATCGCTACCGTCTACATGCTCTGCTTTACCGGAAGTTAAGAGTAAGTCCGCTCTCTTACTGATTCCGATACTCGCTTTTTTCTTTCTAATTGTTTACATGAAGTACTACATGACTGGTCTTTCTATAACGCTTAGATATGTTAATATTGGCTTCTTACTAGCAATTGTTACTTTACCATTGCATGAGTTAATTCATGCAATAGCATATCCTTGGAACTCAGAAATTGTTATGTACTATACTATGGCTGGATTAGGTACCTCATGTACTAGACCAGTTTCAAAAAAAAGGTTCATTGCAATTGATATTTTACCTATGTTCATCCTTGGAGTAATACCTTTATTCATCTTGATTTTCATACCGAAGGAAAATACTATCCTTAATTCAATTTTGTTTGGGTTTTCTTTTATTCATCTTGGTGGTGGGTATTCTGATGTCCAAAATATCATTAATGTTCTTAAGGTGCCATCGGGTTCAACGATTCAGATTTCTGGGAGTAGAATATATTGGTACTGAGTCTATATGCTATGCCATAAATAGTGTAACTGTGACTTTGTAAGAATCTGCGTTTATGCCGCGAAAGTTCCTTGATGATAAGGGACGATATGTTAACTTATTGTAGTAGAACACCAGTCATACTCCAGAGTGTTCATTTTAACGGGAAAGTCCGTATTATTTAGTTACTATTGTACCGATACATCCAATATCTATACGTAACTGAATTTTAGTTCAAAGATTGCTTCAGCCAATGCAATTATGGACGTATTCCCTTATTAAGCAGGAAGGCATTTGAAGGTGTATATATGAAAGGAGATCAACTCCGAGGTAATTATAATGCTATAAAAAAAGAAAAACTCCTAAATCAGCATTAAGCTTCTTTAAGAGTTTTTTTTCTGGTGCCGGTGGTGGGACTCGAACCCACATGTCTTTGAGGACAACGGATTTTGAGTCCGTCTCGTCTGCCAATTCCAACACACCGGCAAGAACAACTTTCATTTTAACATAGGAATATTAATAAATCAATAATTTTATTTATCAGCTATTTGATATTTTTAGCTCTGTTTGGTTTTGGCTTTGGTTTGCCAATTGGCGGAGCATTTTTTTTCACCTTATATATCCTTCGCAGATCAAAATAAAGAAACATAAGATAATAAAGAATAACCATAGATATTATTTCAAATAAAAGGTGAGTTCCATAATATTTGGGAATAATAAATGGAATTACAATAACTATAATCAAAAGTATAAGTACTATATTTCTATTGAGATTAAATTTTAATGCATAATTTCTTGTATAGAAATATAGAGAATATGTGCCTATTGCCGTTAATAATACCACTAATAGTTGTTGCCAAAAAGACATAGTATATCCCCCTTTTTTTATATAATGCTTTACATTACTCTTTTTTATTATAACTGCTTATCTCTTTTTTTTCCACATAAAATTATTTTGAATTTAATTATCTTTAGCTTTCATTAATGAATACAAAACATCTTTATGTTAAAATACATATATGAAATAATATTAGTGGGGTGATATTATGCTCCGTTTTTTAGATTCAGGGGAATCCCATGGAAAGGAATTAACAGCTATAATTGATGGCTTTCCTTCAAACGTTCCTATAGATATAAATAACATTAACAAGGAAATTGAATACCGAATGATGGGATACGGCCGCGGCTTAAGGATGGGAATAGAAAAAGACTTTGTTGAAATTAAGTCAGGAGTTCGCGGAGGGAAGACATTGGGAAGCCCAATTACTCTTAGCATACATAATTTAGATTATAAAAACTTTAGTGATGTTATGGATATGGAAAAAGAATATGATAATAAGATTATAGTTCCAAGGCCCGGCCATGCTGATTTAAATGGTGCATTAAAATATAATTTTAACGATATAAGAAATGTTATAGAAAGAGCAAGTGCAAGAGAAACTGCAATAAGAACTGCAGTTGGAGCATTTTGTATGGAACTTTTAAAAATTTTTGACGTCAAAATAGTAAATAGGACAATAAGTATTGGAAATATTTTTGATAATGATGAAGTTAATATGCAGGATGATAGGGTTTTAAAAAAAATAATGAGTTCAAATGTATTTTGTTATGACAATGAAAAAGAAAAAGATATGATTAATGCTATTGATGATGCAAAGCAAAATGGAGATACATTAGGAGGATGCTGCCAAATTAGTGCTTTTAATATTCCAGTAGGACTTGGTAGTTATTCTTTTTATGATAGGAGGGCAGATTATAGAATTGGCGGTGCTTTAATGTCCGTTCAAGGTGTTAAGTCCATAGAATTTGGAGAAGGAATTTCAGCATCAAAATCAAAAGGAAGCATGATGGATGATGAAATATCAATTAAAAATGGTATCTATAATAGGCTAACCAATAATGCTGGAGGCATTGAAGGCGGCATTACAAATGGAATGCCAATAGTTGCTAAAGTCTACATGAAACCCATACCAACGATAAAAAAAGAAATACAAACTGTAGATTTATATGGAAATAAGGTAAAGGATAGATATGAGCGTTCAGATACCTGTGCTGTCCCTGCACTAGGAGTGATATGCAAAAATGTTATGTCTTATGAATTATGCAGACTTTTTCTTGAAAAATTTTCAGGAGACTGCCTTGAGGATATAAAAGTATCCTATGATAATTATTTAAGGCGGGTAAAAAGAAACTGATGGAGGAAAGAAAACTTATTGAAAGGTGCAGGAAAAATGACAGGGATGCATTTGAAACACTTATTTTAAGTTATGAAAAAAAGATATACAATTTATGTTTTTATATGGTTAAAAATAAGGAAGATGCTTTTGATTTAACTCAGGAGACAGCAATTAAAATTTATAAATCTATTTCAAAGTTTAAGGGTGACAGCAAATTTTCAACATGGGTTTATAGAATTGCCTATAATACATGTCTTGATTTTATTAAAAGAAAAAAAGATGAATTGCCTTATGATGATATGATTGTAAATGAAAACAATATTAATTATAGAATGGATAATGTTATTGAATCAAAGGAAACTAAGGCGATTATAAAAAAGTGCATTATGCAGCTTAACAGTGATTATAGAACAGTTATTATATTAAGAGATATAAGCGGCCTTTCCTACAAGGAAATTTCGGATATCCTTCAAATTGAGATTGGCACTGTTAAATCAAGGATTAATCGAGCAAGGCAGGCTCTTAAAAATGAACTTATAAAAAATGGAATTGCAAGGGGGTGCTAGAATGGGAGAAAAAGAGTATATTGATAAAATGTTTAGCGTAGATGATTTTGAAAAAAATGAAGAAGAAATAGAAGGAGGACTCTTAGATAATTTAATTGAAGAAGTACCTGAAAGTCTCCATGAAAGCATCATGAAGAAAATTGATAAGCATAAAAATAGACTTAATTTTAAAATATATGGACCTATTGCAGCTGCTGCATGTATTATAATTGCTATATCATTTCAAAATAAAATTTTTGTTAAAAGTACAAAAATAGAATCTAAAGATGAAGCTAAAAGTGAAAGGAAATTAGCATCAAGTGGAAGTACACCTGAAGAAAAAAATACTACCAAGGTATATGACAATGGAATGAAAACGGAGGATACTAATGCAAAAGAAGTGCCTTCCACCGAATTGGCTAAGAATATGAGCAATGTAGAAAAATCGAAGCTGTCAGGCTTTGAATTTAATGGATCTAATGAGGGTAAAAATCCAGTTGAAACTCGAGGTGTAACTAAATCTAATGAGGATAAAGACCAAGCTGAAGCTCAAAGTTTAGCTAAATCTAATGAGAATAAAAGCCAAGCTGAAACTCGAGATTCAACTAAATCTAATGAGGATAAAAGCCAAGCTGAAATTCGAGATATAGCTAAATCAAATGAAGATAAAAGCCAAGCTAAAACTCAAAGTATAGCTAAATCTAATGATGATGTAAATCAAGTTAAAGCTCGAAGTTTAACTAAATCAAATAGTATCGCATATAATTTCGAAATAAAGCTCAGTAATGAAAAAAATAAAGATATTATAGAGTTTATTGAAAAAAACGGTGAAAAGCTTGATGAGAATTTTTATAAACTAAGTGTAAATAATTTTAATGTCCTAGATGAAATGCTTAAAAAGCAAGGAATTGAAAAAATTACTTCCTGCGAAAATACTGAGAAGGAAGTAATAATAAAACTTAATTTAAGGGAGTAAAGAAAATTTCTTTACTCCACTTTTACATATGCGGAATTATTTTATATAATATAGTTAATTGATATTAAGGAGAGATTTAAATTGGGTGAGAAATTAGTTATTATTGATGGAAATAGTTTACTTAATAGAGCTTTTTATGCTTTGCCTCCAATGACAAATTCAAAGGGGCAGCCTACAGGTGCAATATATGGCTTTACAACAATGCTTTTTAAAATTTTTAATGAAATAAAACCTAATTACATAGGGGCTGCTTTTGATAGAAAAGCACCAACTTTTAGACATATTGCATATAAAGATTATAAAGCAGGAAGAAAAAAAATGCCTGATGAATTAGGAGCACAGTTTGAGCCTGTAAAAGAGCTGCTAAGGGCATTTAATATAGGAATTTATGAGATTGATGGCTATGAAGCAGATGATATAATAGGAACTATTACTAAAAGATATGAAAGCCCTGAACTTGAAGTTGTTATATTTACAGGGGATAGGGATGCTCTTCAGCTTGTATCTCCGTACACTAAAGTTATGATAACTAAAAAGGGTATAACAGAAACAGAAACATATGATTTGAATTATCTTAAGGAAAAATACAATTTAAACCCTAAAGGAATAATTGATCTCAAGGGACTAATGGGTGATTCTTCTGACAATATTCCTGGAGTTCCAGGCGTAGGTGAAAAAACTGCACTAAAGCTTTTATCACAATTTGGAACCCTTGAGAATGTTTTTGAAAACATCGATAACATAAGTGGAAAGAAGTTAAATGAAAACTTAAGAGAAAATAAGGAAACTGCATATTTTAGTAAAAAACTTGCAACTATAAATGTAAATGTGCCTATTGAAACTGATCTGTCCAATATGAGAATAAAAGATTATGATTATATAAAGATCAGAAATTTATTTGAGGATTATGAATTTAAAAGTTTAATAAATAAAATCCCTGTTAAAGATGAAAAAATTCATTTTAATATGCCTCAAATTCAAAACTTTAATGAGGATAGTAATTTAATTAAAACAATAACTAGCAATGGAATTTTTAATTTTATTATTAATGAAAGTGGAATGATTTTTGATGGAGGCATTTTAGCTCAGCCATCTCAAATTGAATATTTTAAAGAAATTTTCGAATCTGATTCAATTGTAAAAAACACTTATGATGGCAAGTATGCCTATAATTTTTTAAAGGGGAAAGGTATTGAACTTAAAAATCTTAATTTTGATGGGGAAATTGCTTCTTATTTATTAAATCCATCAGAATCTAAATATGATATGCTAAACCTCTTAAATCAATATAGTGGCATTAACACTTCAGGTATTGATGCTGATGATAAAAATGGAATAGCTGCTCTTTATGTACAAAAGTTGGATGACATAAAAAGAAATATGTTAACTGAAATAAATAAGCATGGCATGAATGAGCTATTTGAGAAGATTGAAATGCCTCTTATTGAAGTTTTATCTAGTATGGAATGTTTAGGCTTTAAAGTTGATGCACAAATTTTACATGATATCGGATTTGAGCTTAGTGAAGAAATTGATAAGCTAACAGGAGAAATATATGATATTGCAGGAAGTGAGTTTAATATAAATTCACCAAAGCAGCTTGGGGTCATATTATTTGAAAAATTAAATCTTCCTGTAATTAAAAAAACAAAAACTGGCTATTCTACGGATGCTGAAGTTTTAGAAGAGCTTTCAGATAAGCATGAAATAGTAGATAAAATAATAAACTATAGGCAGCTAGTAAAATTGAAGTCTACCTATACGGATGGTCTTATATCATGCATAGGAAAGGATGGACGAATACACTCAAGTTTTAATCAAACTGTTACAGCAACAGGAAGAATTTCAAGTACTGAGCCAAATCTTCAAAACATTCCTATAAAAATGGAACAGGGAAGACGTATAAGAAAGGCTTTTGTTCCTGAAAATGATGAATATGTAATTATATCAGGCGACTATTCCCAAATTGAGCTAAGGGTTTTAGCTCATATATCGCAGGATAAAAGTCTTATAAATTCATTTGTTAATAATGAGGATATTCATAGAAGGACTGCTTCTGAGGTTTTTGGTATCCCAATGGATGAGGTAACACCACTACAAAGGAGCAGAGCTAAGGCAGTAAATTTTGGAATAATTTATGGCCAAAGTGATTATGGTCTTTCAAGAGAACTTAAAATAAGCAGAAAAGAAGCAAAATCTTATATTGATAATTATTTCAAGAGGTATAGTGGTGTTAAGGATTATCTTGATTCTGCTATTTTAGATGCCAAGGATAAAGGTTATGTTACAACACTTATGAATAGAATTAGATATATTCCAGAAATAAATTCTACCAACAAAAATGTTAAAAAATTTGGTGAAAGACTAGCAATGAATACACCTATACAGGGGAGTGCAGCAGATATAATTAAAATTGCAATGGTAAAAGTTTATTCAAGAATAAAGAAAGAAAAACTTAAATCAAGGCTTATTTTACAGGTTCATGATGAGCTTATAGTTGAAGCTTATAAAAACGAAATTGATTATATGAAGCAACTGATTAAAAGTGAGATGGAGAACGCAGTTAAATTGAGTGTTCCTTTAGTAGTAGATATAAACGTGGGAAACAATTGGTATGAGGCAAAGTAGGTGATTAGATGATTGTAATTGGTCTTACTGGGGGAATTGCAAGTGGAAAAAGCTCTATATCAAATTATATTAAAGAGAGAGGCATAGTTGTTATTGATGCTGACTTAATTGCACGAGAGATAACTGAGGATCAAAAGATATTAAATAAGATTAATAAGGAATTTCAAGATTTTGATATATTAAGTAATTGTTGTAAGCTTGATAGGAAAAAGCTTGCTTCTATTGTGTTTAATGATAGGGAAAAGCTTAATAAATTAAACAGTATTACTCATCCTGAAATCAAAAAAAGAATAAAAAATCTTATTGATAGTTATAGAAAAAAAGGGGAAAAATATTGTGTCGTTGATGCTGCTCTTTTAATTGAAGATAATTATATGGAAATGGTGGATATTATTATGCTTGTATATGTAAATAAAGAAGTTCAAGTTCAAAGGCTTATTAAGCGAGATAATTTAACTACGGAAGAAGCATTAAATAGAATTAATTCACAGATGCCCTTTGAGGGGAAGAAAAATTATGCAGATTATATTATTGATAATAGCGGAAGCTATGAATATACAATAAATCAAGTGAATATAGTTTTAAATAATATAATACATACAGGGGGAAGGCATGAAGAAAAAAATTTTTAAACTCCTAATTTTATTTATACTGATTTTAGTTGTGGCAAGTCATAAAAAGATATTAGGTGATTTATATCCGCAAAAATTTAAAAAAGAAGTACTTAAGTATTCAAGACAGTATAATATAGATGAAAATTTAGTATTTTCTATAATTGAAGTAGAAAGTGATTTTAACCCTAATGCAAAATCCCATAAAAACGCATTGGGTCTTATGCAGATCACTCCGGAAACAGGCAGATATATTGCGGGACTTCTAAATGAGAAGGATTTTACTGAGGATAAGCTTTTTAACCCAGAGATTAATATAAAATATGGATGCTTTTATATTTCAAAATTATATAAGACTTTTGATGGAGATACGGATTGTATGCTTGCAGCATATAATGGTGGGGAAGGAAACGTTAGAAAGTGGTTGAAATTAGCAAATAATAACAAACTTGATATAGATAATATTCCTTTTGTTGAAACTAAGATTTATATTAAACGAGTAAAATTTATATATAAAATATACAACTATATTTATGGAAAATAAAAATTATTGACAAGGTAAAATAAATTTGATATCATCTATTATGTCAATAGAAAATGACATAATAAGTCAATATGCAGGAGTGGCGGAATAGGCAGACGCGCACGTTTGAGGGGCGTGTGGGTATCCCATGCGGGTTCAAGTCCCGCCTTCTGCACCAGAAGATTAGGTCAAAATAGATGCAGGACTGAAAAGCCCAGTGTTTATGCGGCCTTACGAGGGTTTTGAATGAAAAATTCAAAACCCTCGTTTTTCATATATATATCCTGCTTTTTAACAAGAAAGTGGGGTGTTTTTCATTTTTGACCGGAATAGTCCGGTAAACTTTATGATTAATCCTACCCGCCTTTTGCCAGTAACAAAAACCTTTCATACAATGTAAGTGTTTTTTAGTACCTTGTTTCGTTATAATAATATTGAAAGCAAAGGAGGTATTTTCTATGAAACAGGCAATTCTGGAGATTGAATCTCTGCGAAAATATTATGGCAGACATGAAAACCAGACAAAGGCACTGGATGGCATCTCTTTCAAGGTGCTGCCCGGTGAATTCCTTGGCATTATGGGTGCCAGCGGATCGGGAAAGTCCACACTGCTCAACTGCATTGCTACGGTCACTCGCCCCACAGATGGACACATTTTGATGGGAGGTGTGGAGGTTGGCGCGCTAAAAGGCAGTAAGCTGGCAGATTACAGGGGGAAAGAAATCGGATACCTGTTTCAAAACTTTGAATTGTTGGACAACTTAACGGGTCAGGAGAATATTCTTTTACCCATTGGCATCCATGGAGTGACTGAAAAAGAGGGAAATAAGCGTCTGAGGGAGTTGGCGGAATATTTCGAAATCACCGACGTAATGAATAAATTCCCCTCTCAAATGTCTGGCGGCCAAAAACAGCGTGTGGCAACGGCCCGGGCTCTTATTCTTAGCCCCCAAATTATCCTTGCAGACGAGCCTACCGGCGCACTGGATTCTAAAAACGCTCGTATGCTGATGGAAAAGTTGGCTGGTCTTAACCGCATGCAGCAGTCCACTATTCTAATGGTTACCCATGATTCCAACGCTGCCAGTTTCTGCAGCCGGATTCTCTTTATACAGGACGGTGTTATTTTCCATGAGTTGCGCCGAAAAGTACCGAATGAGACACAGCAGCTGTTTTATGAACGTATTCTTGCAGTCATAGCACAATTGGGGGGAGGAAGTGCAAATGTTCTTTGATCTTGTACGCCGCAATAGCAAGCGGAACCGACGGGAAAATGGGCTTTTCTTTTCATCGCTTTTGGCGGCTATTGTGGCCTTTTACATTATCCTCTCGCTGCCGAATCAGGCGGTTATGGGATTTCTTAAAGAGATGGAGAGTGGTGCTGTGGATAGACTTTTGAGCCTAATCCCAGCCTTCTATGCGGTAACATTGTTCATGCTCTTTTTTCTCATTTATTTTGCAAGCAGATACCAACTGGAGCGCCGAAGCCATGAGTTGGGAATGTACTTGATGATGGGCATGCGCCGTTCCAAATTGTTTTTTATGCTTCTGGCAGAAGATTTGTGGAGCAGCCTTGTATCAATTTTTGTCGGCATCCCGGTGGCGGTACTGTTTTCGGAGGTTATCAGCCTTGTTACAGCGCGGGTGGTGGGCATTGGTATTTTGGGACAGCAGTCCACCTTTTCTCTCTCAGCTGTTCTTTGGACGATGGCGGGTTTTTTGCTTATTAAACTAGCTGCGTTTCTTCTGCTCAGCGGAAAATTTGCTTCCACAGAGATTGGTACTTTGCTTTCCGCGACCCCAGAAGGAGCAAAGAAGCAGCGACCAGCGATGCTTTATCGAATTGCATTGGTCATCGGTGCATTGCTTTTGGTGACAGCATATATACTGGCAATCAGTGGTGAAGCGTGGTATTCGCTGGCTGCTATGGGAATGACTTTGTCAATGGGCATTGCTGGAACTTTGTTGCTGTTTTTCGGTTTGCGAACGGTGCTGGACACTTTGGCAAAACGTCAAACGGGCAAATCCGGGTTGGGCGTGTTCACGTTCCGACAGCTGCAGGAGAATGTAATTGGTCAACCGATTTCCCTGGCTGTCAGCTCTCTTTTAATTCTGGGGGCGCTGTGCTGCTTTGGCTATGGTGTTTCTATGACACTGTATTATGGTAGTGATGACACCCACACGTTGGATTATACTTTTCAAGATGCAGAGAATCCTCTGGTGATTCCTGAAAAACTGAAAAATTTAGGATTGGATGACTGCTTTGAATCCCTTTTTGATATGCGCATTGGTCATATTCTTAGTGAAGATGATAATGAAGGAGAAATGCTTGGTATGAATGAGGTGCTGGCGCTGATAGAGCAGGAACCGGATTCTTCCGTGAAGTCTGATCTTTTGGGCGAGTACAATAATCTTAACAATCCTTACATCATTTCCCTTTCGGGATATAATCAGCTTTTGGCTGCGGCAGGCGAGCCGCCAATCATGCTAAACAACAATCAGGCGGCCATTTATGGCTATGCTGCCTTTACAAATAGAGAAAAAGCAGAACTAATAAACCGTGTGCTCTCGCAGAAGCCGGAAGTAGTAGTCAATGGCGAACGCTTACAGCTATCAGGCACCTTACAGACCAGAAATCCTGTAACTGATCGATCTATTACGCTTTACTTTGCCCTAATCGTTCCGGATGAGACCTTTGACCGATTGGCAGATAAATCGTATACCCATTATTGGAATGCAATATTATCTCACCAGTTCGTGCAGGAAAACAGCGGGCTAATGCAGGCCATTCAACAGGTAAATCAAAAGCTAGATACAACAGGTATCCACTATGAAAGCTATCTGCAGAGTATGGGACGTCAGCTTTTTTATCAGGTATCTTCCAGCTATCTCACGCTGTACCTTGCGGTTATTTTCCTTATCATAGCCAATACAGTCATTGGAATACAATTCTTAACACAGCAGCGCAAGACCGGACGACGTTACCAAACACTGGTGCGGCTTGGCAGCCATTATGAGGCACTCTGCCTTTCCGCAAAACACCAAATCCAGTGGTTGTTTGCTTTACCTGCGGTGGTTGCAGCAGTAGGAAGCCTGTTCGGCGTTCGGGCTTTATTCTCCGGATTTTTGTCGCCGGATATGGCGGAAAATATTCCAGGACTCTATCGCATCGCTTTTGTTATACTTTTTCTGCTTTGTATGGTAGAGTATGGGTATATGCTGGCCGTGACACGGGCCAGTTCAAAATATATTTTGACACAGATGGAAGCGAATCGTGAAGAATAAAGAAAGGAGTGAGCTGCCATTAAGAAAATTGTTATTGTAGAAGATGATCCATTTATGCGGGAGGAACTGTGTGAAATTTTTGAGAAGGATGGGTATCCGGTTGGTTACATTGCGGAATTTGACCATGTAGTGGATGAAATTATACAGGTGGCTCCCGGCCTTGTCTTACTTGACATTAATCTACCCGGAATCAGCGGCTTTGATATTTGCCGGGAGCTGAAGCGTAGAACAATGTTGCCTGTCTTGGTGCTGACCTCTCGTGATCAAATGAAAGACGAACTCCATGCGCTGCATTTGGGGGCGGACGAGTATTTGACGAAACCCTGTCGGAAAGAACGCCTGCTTGCCCGTGCCGCCAACCTGCTACGACGATATGAGGGGCGCAGCCAGTTGCGCCCCGGTATGGACTTTTTATTAGATAGCCAGACCTATACGTTGTATATTCATGATCAATCCATGGTGCTTCCACAGAATCAGGGCAGATTACTGGAGTTTTTTTTAGCTCATCCTGATGAGCTTGTAACAAAAGAAACACTTTGTATGGCACTATGGGGAACAACAGAGTATATTGATGAAAATGCTTTGCAGGTGAATTTGAGCCGGTTGAAAAAGACAATGAAAGAACTGGCAATGGCACAGCAGATCGAGACGGTGCGTGGTCTCGGCTACCGGCTGATAGCCAAGGAGAAGAGAGATGAAACATAATTTTCTACACGTCTTAAAAAAATATGTAGTCTGGTTATTGCTCTTAATAGGAGTCGATCTTCTATACGCTTTGGCGCTGTGGCTTTCAGAAAGCGAAGTGTTTCTACGACTTTGGCCTGTGCTTGCGCTCAGCTCGCTGTTGATATTTTTAACGGCACTATTCTTTGCCTGGCGTGTGGACAGACAACGAGAAACAGCTTTTCAGGAGTTTCTCAATCATCCAGATGAAATGACTGAAGCCCAAATGCTGCATCTTGTCAGCCGGCAGGATGGTGAGCTTGTTCGGCACGTTGGAACTTTGCTTCGGGAAAACGAGCAGGCTAAGCGAGATTTGATTACACAAATGAATGACTATGAGGAATATGTGGAATCTTGGGCACACGAGATTAAAACGCCGCTTTCTCTTTTGACCTTTCTTTTGGACAATCACAAAGATGAGTTGTCACCTGTTGTCTATCAACGACTCGACTATGTACGCTTGCAAATGCAGGGACTGGTTGAGCAAATGCTCTACTATGCAAGACTCAAGGGCAAGCAAAAGGATTACCTATTTGAATCGCTGTCCCTTACAAAATGCTGTGAGGAAGCGTTGGAGAATTTTCAACCTTTGTTCAAGGAAAAAGGCTTTCAAATCATAAAAGTATTGCCACCGCTTTTTGTTTTCTCTGACTACCGGGGGCTACTGTTTATCATAAACCAAATACTCAGTAATGCCATTAAATATACGAGGAGCACAGGAATACCGGAGCTGCATCTAATGTCGACACAAAATGAGCAAGGGGTTATTCTTTGCATCCGGGACAATGGGATTGGCGTGCAGCCGTGGGATTTACCATTTTTGTTTGAAAAGGGCTTTACCGGTGATACCGGTAAAGACAGAAAAAAGGCAACTGGCATGGGGCTGTATCTCGCAAATGAAATGGCAAAGGATTTGAAGATTGAATTGGATATCCGTTCGAAGCCGCAAAAGGGCACTGAAATAATTATTCTTTTTCCGATTATCGATGCGTAGAGCAAAGTATAAGATTAACAACTCCGCCTTGCCTAAAACTATATCTCGAAACACCAGGAGATATTTTATGGTATTGAAAAATACGATATTGGGCATTGTTCGACTTGGTATACACATAAGGGTAGATGACAATAAAATGTAAAAGTGGTTTATTATCCGTGATAGAAAGACATGCATCTAAATTGAGCAAATGGCACAATAAAGCTATCTAAATTACACAGGTAGTTTTTTTATGCCTTTATCTATAATTCAATGCTAATCAATTTAAATTGTTTTCAAGGGAGGAATTTATAAATTTTTATAGAATAGATATACTAAATATGAAATTGTTGAGGTGAAATAATGTTACCAATGAGGTGAAACAATGTTACCAATAGATTTTAATATAAATGGATATAATGTAAAAAACATAGAGAGTAATGATTTAAAAAAAGTTTTATGCTGTATAAATAATTCAAATGATAGTGATGACTTGATAGGCGAATATGAAACTTTTACAATAGAAGATATAGAGCTTAGATATGCAGAGACTCTTATTAACTCTTTAGAATTTTTTTGCGGGATATTTTATAATTGTGATATTGTAGGAATCATGAAGGGTAGGATTGAAACTAAGGGAATAAATGGCGAAGTTTGGTTAATATCCTATTTTCTTTTAAATCAATATCGAAAAGAAGGAATTGAATCACAAATACTAAATAAGTTTGAGACATATGCAAGAGAAAAGTTCAATATCAATAATTTTAATGTCATAGTAATGCAAAAGAATCAAAAAGTTCAAGATTTTTGGATCGAAAATGGTTATAAAATAAAAAGAGTTACAAGAGGTAATATATGTAATGATAAGATGGAAATATCAATATATGAAAAAAGTATAAAATAATCTAAGCTGTCAAATATATATAAAATTTGTATTAAATTATTACTTGATTTTTTTTGCCCATTTTATCTATAATATATAGTGAAAGTATAAAGATGCCGAATCCTTTTTAGGTACGGAGGAACCGTCTTGGGGTGAATTTGACATTCGTTCAGTAGGGATTCCTTCTCCCGAACCCGTCAGCTAACTTCGGAGGCAGGAAGGGGACATAATATGAAAAAAACACTAAAATTATCACTTATTGCTGGTTGCGCTTTTGCGCTATGCTTAACACTTCACACTGGAAGTGTAAATTCACAGTCAAAGACTGTTAGAGGCAGCAGTACTAAACCACCTGAGAAGGTCGTATATAAGAAACCTGCAACAGTAAATAAAACTGCACAGCAAACTGCTGCATCGCCAGAAAAAAAAGCTGCTGCTGTAAAACCAAATACTTTTACAAAATCAAGTGCTCCTGCAAAAAAAGTGGTACAAACGAGCAAAGCTGCTCCTGCAAAAAGAGTAGCACAAACAAGTAAAACTGCTCCTGCAAAAAGAGTAGCACAAACAAGTAAAACTGCTCCTGCAAAAAGAGTAGCACAAACAAGTAAAACTGCTCCTACAAGAACAGTAGCACAAACAAGTAAAACTGCTCCTGTAAAAAGAGTAGCACAAACAAGCAAAGCTGCTCCTACAAGAACAGTAGCACAAACATATAAAGTTGCGTCTACAAGAACAGTAGCACCACAAACTTGTAAAGCTGCTCCTGCAAAGCATCAAAATAAGTCTAAATCATCTTCTCAAGTTACTTCAAGAGGATCAAGTACAACTTCGAGTACAAGAGGTTCTCAAAACGTAGTTAATTATGCTGAGAAATTTATAGGCAATAGGTATGTGTTTGGTGGTATGTCGCCTAGTGGATTTGACTGTTCCGGATTTACATCATATGTATATAAATCATTTGGCATTAATTTGCCAAGAACAGCAAGTGGCCAAGCTGGAGTTGGTCAACCAGTTTCAGAGAGCAATTTAGCTCCTGGGGATCTTGTACTCTTTGAAACTTATGAAAAAGGCATATCCCATGTTGGTATATATGTAGGAAATAGACAGTTTATTGATGCATCAAATAAGGGTGTAGGTTTTTCAAATTTAGGAGATAACTATTATAGGACAAGGTATAGAGGAGCTAGAAGGATACTAAATTAGGAGTGCAAGTTTATATCTGAACTAATCGAGACGGAAGCAAGTATTTAACTTGCTTCCGTCTTTGTTTAATTCTAAAATAAATTTAAGGCGTGATTTTATGGCAACTAAGGTGTACAAGGAAGAATGTATCGGCTGCAATCGATGTGAGGATGTTTGCCCTGTGGTGCGATTAAGTTTTAGTATGGTGATAGCCATTAATTGTAATGACAAGATGGAAATATCAATATATGAAAAAGATATAAAATAATCTAAGCTATTAAATATATATGAATTTTGTGTTAAAAATATTACTTGATTTTTTTCTCATTTTATTTATAATAAAAGTATAAAGATTGCCGAATCCTTTTTAGGTACGGAGGAACCATGTTGGGGTGAATCTGACATTTGTCAGTAGGGATTCCTTCTCCCGAACCCGTCAGCTAACTTCGGAGGCAGGAAGGGGATAATATATGAAAAAATCATTAAAATTGTCACTTATTATTAACTTTACTTTTATGCTATGTTTAACATTTCACACTGTAAATGTAAATGCACAGCAAAAAATTATGGGGGACAGCAGTATTAAACCACCTGAAAAGGTTATATATAAGAAACCTGTAACAGTGCATAAAGCTGTACAGCAAACTGCCGTATCGACAGAAAAAAAAGTTGCTGCTGTAAAACAAAAACCAAATACTTCTGCAAAGCCAAATACTTCTGCAAAATCAAGTGCTTCTACAAAAACAGCAGCACAAAAAAGTAAAGCTGCTCCTGCAAAACCTCAAAATAAGCCTAAATCATCCTATCAAGTTGCTTCAAGAGGTTCAAGTACAACTTCAGGTGCAGGGAATTCTCAAAAAATAGTTAATTATGCTAAGCAATTTATGGGTGTTAAGTATATGTATGGTGGTATGTCACCTAATGGATTTGATTGTTCCGGATTCACATCATATGTATATAAGGCATTTGGTATTAATTTGCCAAGAACGGCAAGTGGTCAAGCTGGTACTGGTCTATCAGTTTCAGAAAACAATTTAGTTCCTGGGGATCTTGTGTTCTTTGAAACTTATACAAAAGGTATATCTCATGTTGGCATATATGTGGGAAATGGACAGTTTATTCATGCATCGTCAAGTAAAGGTATATCTATTGCAAGTTTATCAGATAGCTATTATCGGCCAAGGTATAGAGGAGCAACGAGAATATTAAAATAAGAGTGCAAATTGCACTCTTATTTTTTTTAATCCTAAGAGCTTCTACTTGTTCATTCTATGCTCATTCCATATATTTTTCTTGTCTCCACTATCTTTATGCTTTTTTCATAATTATGAAATTTTGTAATAGCTTCTCCGCTTTTTGCTTTGGTGATGAACTCTACCCCTATCGAAGTCTCGATATCCAGTTTTAGCGCTGCAAGCTTACTAACTTGATGTAATATTTTATATTTTAAAATCATATAGTTAGTATTATTTAAAAAGTTAACCTTCTTCATATATAGTAATTAACAATGTTTTCATCAAAGAATATACTAGTTATATGAATATTATGAATAATTTGTTATAATAAGGGGGTAGGCTTTTAGTGGGGGGAAGTTTACATGAAATACACAAGAGTGGATATTACAAAAAGAGAAGGAAATGTCAACTTTTTATTATGGTTTAAATTTTTTATTTTATTGCCTCTTTTAGCTATTATCATTGGGGCTGGCATATCCAAAAAAATTATTACTCCTTGGATTAAAAATAATACCGGGGGAGTTTCACAGCCTAATATTAAATATGATGGCACCAATTTTTATGTTGTACAGGCTGGTGTATTTACTAATGAAAATAATGCAAGATTATTATCAGGATCAATTAATGAAAATGGCTTTAAATCAATAGTAATATGCGATAAAAGTTTATATAGAATAATAATAAATATTTTTTCCGAAAAAAGTAAGTCAGAAGAAACAAGAAATAACTTGAAAGCATTAGGATATGATTGTATTATTAATGAAGTGGACATAAATAGTTTGTATTTTCAAAACTTTGACAAAAAACATATGAATCAGTATATCAATTTGATTAGTTCAATTATTAATTTGCAAGTTAATATTTGGGAAGGCCAAAAAGCTAATAGTGAACTTATATCGGAGTATAAAAAAGATATGGATAGCATTATGGCATTAAGTGGTAATATAAAGGACGATTCGGTTAAAAAGTTTTTAGATATTTCAAATAAATATTTTAATGAAATTAAAGAAGGAAAATATGAAAATTGCTTGAATTATATATCAGAGGAAATTTTTATTTTAAAAGATAGTATTTAGATAAGTTATTTCCTTTCAATACAAATGTCAATTAATTCACAAAGGGGGTAAGAAATATGTCAAATGCTGAAAATCGCTTAAACGATTTTGATCCAAATGATAGCAAAGGGCAAGAAGTTAAAAAATTCATTCAAGAACACAAAAATATTAAAGGAGGGTTGATTCCAGTTCTTCATAAGATACAAGATGTTTACGGATATCTTCCTAAGGAAACGCTCAATACTGTATCAGATAGCATGAATATTCCTCTTACTGAAATATATGGAGTAGCATCATTTTATTCATATTTTTCACTTACTCCAAAGGGAAAGCATGTCATAAGAGTATGCCTTGGAACGGCATGCTATGTTAAGAACTCACAGGCAATCATTGATGAAATTGGAAGAGAGTTAGGAATTACTGTTGGACAAACAACAAGTGATGGGAAATTTACTCTTGAGGCTACAAGATGTCTTGGTGCATGCGGCCTTTCACCAGTTATGATGATTGATGATAAAGTTTTTGGAAGGCTTGTAAAAGATGATGTACCAAAAATACTAAGTGAATTTAATTAAAGGGGTAGTTTATGCGAGAAATATCTCTTCATATAATGGATATTGCTCAAAATTCAATATCTGCTGGTGCAAAGAATATTTATATTGAAGTATATGAAAATATCAATGAAAATATTCTAAAAATAACAATAATAGATGATGGAAAAGGCATAGATAGTGACATTTTAGATAATGTAACTGATCCATTTGTAACTTCAAGAAAAACGAGAAAAGTAGGTCTTGGGCTCTCGCTTTTTGAAGCAGCTTGTAAACGCTGTGATGGAGGGCTGAGTGTAAAATCAAAACTTGGTGAGGGAACAGAAGTAACAGCTACCTTGAAATATGACCATATTGATAGGGCACCAATTGGAAGAATTTCTGACACAATTGTTAGTTTAATATTATCGGGTGATATTGACATTAAATATAAACATAGAGTAAATGATAAAATATTTGAATTTGATACAAAAGAAATAAAAAAAACTGTTGGTGATGATATTAAAGAGCCGGAAATTTTAAGGTGGATTAAGGAATATATTGATGAAGGAATAAAAAATATTGATGGAGGTGTATGGGAGTGAAGACTATTCAGGAACTCGAAGAAATAAGAAAAAATACTCTTGATAGAGTAAATCAAAGAAGAGATAGAAATACAACAAGAATAGTTGTAGGCATGGCTACTTGTGGAATTGCAGCAGGTGCAAGACCTGTTCTTCTTGCTATTATGGATGAAGTTGAAAAGCTTAATTTGAAAGATGTTATTGTTGCCCAAACCGGGTGTATTGGAGTTTGCAGACTTGAACCTATTGTTGAAGTAATAAGACCTGGTGAGGATAAGGTAACTTATATAAAAATGACTCCTGAGAAGGCAAGAAGAGTTGTAAATGAGCATGTTGTCGGAGGAAAAGTTGTTGAAGAATATGTTATGCATATAGTTGATGGAAAAATTATAAATGACTATACAGTAGAAAAAGATTGATTTGGGGGTGATTTATAAATGTACCGTTCACAAGTATTAATTTGCGGTGGAACTGGATGCACTTCGTCTGGCTCTATGGATATTAAAAAGGCGCTGGAAGATGAACTAAAAAAGCGTGGGATTGATAAGGAAGTTGAGGTTATAAGAACAGGGTGCTTTGGGCTTTGTGCACTTGGACCAGTAGTTATTATTTATCCTGAAGGAGCCTTTTATAGCAGGGTGAAGGTTGAGGATATTCCAGAACTTGTTGAAGAGCATCTTATTAAAGGAAGGATTTTAAAAAGATTAGTATATCATGAGTCTATCGAGCAGGATAGAGTTAAGTCTCTTGATGAAGTTGGTTTTTATAAAAAACAAATGAGAGTTGCACTTAAAAATTGCGGCGTTATAGATCCTGAGAATATAGATGAATACTTAGCATTTGATGGATATAAAGCACTTGAAAAGGTTTTAACAACAATGAAACCAGAAGAGGTTATATCTCAAATTAAAAAATCTGGATTAAGAGGAAGAGGAGGCGGTGGATTCCCAACAGGGCTTAAATGGGAGCTTACTGCTAAACCAGTTGCAGATCAAAAGTATGTAGTATGTAATGCTGATGAAGGGGATCCAGGTGCCTTTATGGATAGATCTATTCTTGAAGGAGATCCTAATTGTGTTCTTGAGGCTATGGAAATAGCAGGATATGCTATTGGTGCAACAAAAGGATTTATTTATATAAGAGCTGAGTATCCAATTGCAGTTAAAAGACTATCTATTGCAATTAATCAAGCAAAAGAATATGGACTTTTAGGAAAGAACATTCTTGGAACAGGATTTGAATTTGATATAGAAATAAGGCTTGGCGCTGGCGCCTTTGTTTGTGGTGAAGAGACAGCACTTATGAATTCAATTGAAGGAAAACGAGGTATGCCAAGACCAAAACCACCTTTCCCTGCAAATAGCGGACTTTGGGGGAAACCAACACTTATAAATAATGTAGAGACCTATGCAAACATCACTAAAATCATATTAAATGGTGCTGATTGGTTTGCAAATATCGGAACAGAAAAAAGCAAAGGAACAAAAGTTTTTGCTTTAGGTGGGAAAATTACTAATACAGGGCTTGTTGAAATTCCTATGGGAACCACCCTTCGTGAGATAATATATGATATTGGCGGTGGTATTCCAAATAATAAGAAATTTAAAGCTGTTCAAACTGGAGGACCATCTGGAGGCTGTATTCCAGCTGAACTAATTGACATACCAATTGATTATGATTCATTAATATCAATAGGTTCAATGATGGGTTCTGGCGGAATGATTGTACTTGATGAGGATAATTGTATGGTTGATGTTGCAAGGTTTTATCTTGACTTTATAAAGGATGAATCTTGTGGAAAATGCACTCCATGCAGAGTTGGAACTAAGAGGATGCTTGAAATACTTGAAAAAATTACAAGAGGTCAAGGAACTATGGATGACCTTGATAAACTTGAAACTCTTGCAAAGGAAATAAAAGCATCATCCCTTTGCGGTTTAGGTCAAACTGCTCCTAATCCTGTACTTTCAACTCTAAAATATTTTAGGGATGAATATATTGCTCACATTGTTGATAAAAAGTGCCCTGCAGGAGTTTGTAAGGCTTTACTTCAGTATAAGATTGATGATGAAAAGTGTAGAAAATGCGGCCTTTGTGCAAGAAGTTGCCCTGTTTCAGCTATAGAAGGTAAGGTTAAAGAAAAGTTTACAGTAAATCAGGACAAGTGTATAAAATGTGGAACTTGCATGACAAAGTGCCCATTTAAAGCAATTGATAAAAAATAAAGGCAAGGAGGGGATAACATGGATATTGTAAAGTTTACTATAGATGGTAAAGAGATAGAGGTGCCAAAAGGCACTACAGTACTTCAGGCCGCTAGAGCAAATGGCATAAATATACCTTCGCTTTGTTATTTAAAGGATGTAAATAAAACTGCAGCATGCAGAGTGTGCCTTGTAGAGGTAGGGCCTAAATTAATAGCTTCATGCTCACTTGAAGCTGAAAATGGAATGGCTGTTAAAACAAATACAAAAAAAGTAAGAGATGCAAGAAGGACTGTAGTTGAGCTTCTTTTATCAAATCATAAAAGAGAATGTTTAACATGTATAAGAAGTGAAAACTGTGAACTGCAAAGTTTAGCTAAGGAATTAAACATAAGAGATATACCCTATGAAGGTGAAAAGATAAAGGGTGATTTAGATGTTTCATCTAAATCCATTGTTAGAGATCCTGAAAAATGCATTTTATGCGGAAGATGCATCTCAACTTGTGGAGATGTTCAAAGTGTATATGCTATAGGATATGGCAACAGAGGTTTTAAGACAAAAGTTACACCAGCATATGAAAGAGGATTAGGCGATACAGTATGCACAAATTGTGGACAATGCATTATGGCATGCCCTGTTGGAGCTTTGCATGAAAAAGAAAATATTGTTGATGTATGGAAAGCTATAGAGGATCCGGAAAAAATAGTAATTGTTCAAACAGCACCAGCTGTTCGTGTAGCTCTTGGTGAAGAATTTGGGCTTCAAAGGGGAACCAGGGTTACAGGGAAGATGACAGCAGCACTAAAAAAATTAGGCTTTGATTATGTATTCGATACTGATTTTGGTGCTGATTTAACAATAATGGAAGAAGGAACAGAATTATTAAACCGTCTTAATGAGAATAAAAATCTTCCGCTTATGTCATCTTGCTGCCCAGCTTGGGTAAAATTTGTTGAACATTATTATTCTGATATGCTTGATAATTTATCCACATGTAAGTCACCTAGCGAAATGGAAGGCGCGCTTATAAAAAGTTATTTTGCAAACAAGATGGGAATTGATCCAAAGAAAATTGTTTCTGTTTCTATAATGCCATGTGTGGCTAAAAAATTCGAAGGCGATAGGGAAGAACTTGGTAAGGATGGATTATCAGATATAGATTATGTTTTAACTACAAGAGAGCTTGCAAGAATGATAAAGGAAGCAGGTATTGACTTTAACAATATTGAAGATGATGAGTTTGAAAATCCTTTTGGAGAAGCAACAGGTGCTGGTGTTATATTTGGAGCTACAGGCGGAGTTACTGAAGCAGCACTTAGGACGATTTATGAAATAACTTCTGGTGAGGAGCTTAAAGATGTTGAATTTAAAGCAGTTCGTGGAACTGAAGGTATAAAAGAAACAGAAGTAAAATTAAAAAATGGGAAAACAGTTAAAGCTGTGGTAGTAAATGGGCTTGCCAATGCAAGAAAAGTTCTTGATGAAATAAAGGCAGGAAGTAAAAAGTATGATTTCATTGAAGTAATGGCTTGTCCTGGTGGATGTGTAACAGGTGGAGGTCAGCCGATTATAAATTCTAGAGAAAGAGAAGAAATTGATATAAAAGCGCAAAGGGCAAAAGGAATTTATGATGAGGATAAATCTCTTCCAATTAGAAAATCTCATAAAAATCCTTATATAATTAAATTATATAAAGAGTTTTTAGGTGAACCTAATAGCCATGTAAGCCATGAATATTTGCATACTCATTATGTAAAGAGAAATAAGTTTTAAAAGGAGAGAGCTACAGCTCTCTTTTTTGTATAATACTAAAATAACCAAAAATTACATCGGTTAAATTCTTGAAAAAGCTCTAAAAGATATGATATTATAAGAAATCATCGATCAAAAAATTAAATTTTTGTATAATTTATAAATGGCTTGTATGGTATAATGTAAAATGATAAACTTATATAAGTATAAGTTGCCTACTTAAAAAATAAATTTACTTATTTTAAGATAGATATATAAGTGAGGTACCTATGAAATTTGTACAATATCAATGACGAAAACTTCTAATTTCTAAGTGCCTAATTGTAAAATTATAAAAATGTGTTTAAAAAAGTAAATTTATATTAATAATTATAAGAGGTGGAATAACCTATGAACAGCAGGTCTTCCAATAATATTTTTATTGCAATTGGTCTCATACTGCTTTGTGGACTTATTGGCGGTGGTATTGGTGAGGCATTGGGGCAGAACTTTAAAAATCTTGGATTTTTAAAACAGTCTGCTGTTATTGGCATGACAAATCCACTTACATTAAATTTTAAACTAATAGCTATAACTTTTGGTATAAAATTAAATGTAAATCTTTTATCATTAATTGGTATGCTTGTAGGTTTATTTATTTATATTAAAAAATGCAGGTGATTTTTTTGGCTAAGTTTGTACTTGCTTCTGCTTCTCCAAGGAGAGCTGATATTTTAAAAAAATTAGGGATTGATTTTGAAGTAATTCCTTCAAGCTTTGATGAAAAATCTAATATAAAGGATGTAAGGGAGCTAGTAAAATATTTAGCAGAAGGAAAAGCTAAAGATGTCATGTCTAAAACTGATGCTGCTGATGTAATTATTGTTGGTGCAGATACAGTAGTTTACTTTGATAATAAGATAATTGGAAAGCCTAAATCTGAAGAAGAAGCATTTCAAATATTAAAAATGCTTAATAATAAAAAGCATGAGGTTTTAACAGGAATTTGTGTAATTGATAAGAAAAGCAACAAAATAATAACTGACTATGAGGTTACAAATGTATTCTTTAACGATTTAAGTGATGAAGAAATTTTATCTTATATAAAAACCAAGGAGCCTTTTGATAAGGCAGGTGCCTATGGAATCCAAGGTCTTGGAAGTTTACTTGTAAAAAGAATTGAAGGATGCTATTTTAATGTGGTTGGGATGCCAGTTACTAAATTATATATGATTTTAAAGAAGATGGGGGTAAATCTTATGGTAAAGGAAGGAGAACATGGGAGATAACTTTACAATTAGAGATATTCCTAATGATGACAGACCAAGAGAAAGGCTTCTTAAATATGGTCCTGAAGTTCTTTCAAATGCAGAACTGCTGGCGATAATAATTAGAGTTGGCACAAAATCTGAAAATGCTATAGTTTTAGCAAATAAAGTATTAAGTACAAATGAAGGTTTAAAATATTTATCAACTTGTACAATACAGGAGCTTTCCAGTATAAAAGGTATTGGTGGCGCAAAAGCAGCACAAATTAAGGCTGCAGTTGAGCTTGGAAGAAGGCTGAAAAACTACAAACAGGATATTAAAATTAAGATTTCTTGTCCCAAAGATGCTGCAGAGCTTGTAATGGAAGATATGCGATATTTAAAAAAAGAATATTTAAAGGTAATTTTTTTAAATACCAAAAATGTGGTTATTGATGTAAATGATTTATTTATTGGCAGCTTAAATTCTTCTGTTGTACATCCACGTGAGATTTATTCTGAGGCAATCAGAAAGAGCAGCTCTTCAATTATAATTTGCCATAATCATCCTTCAGGGGATCCTTCTCCAAGTGAAGAGGACGCAAATGTTACAAAAAGACTTTTTGAGGTTGGAAAACTTGTTGGAATAGATTTAATTGATCATATTGTAATTGGAGATGGAACATATATAAGTTTAAAAGAAAAAGGAATAATATAATTAGGAATATAGTCTATCAAATGAAAGGAGCAATTTTATGAGTTTTTTTGGATTTTCAAAAGATATGGGAATAGATTTAGGTACAGCAAATACTTTAGTTTATATTAAGGGTAAAGGAATTATACTTCGTGAGCCATCTGTTGTTGCAATTAGAAATGATAATAAAAAACAGGTTTTAGCAGTTGGAGATGAAGCAAAGGAAATGATAGGCAGGACTCCTGGAAATATTGTTGCAATAAGACCATTAAAGGATGGGGTTATTGCTGATTTTGATATTACTCAAGTAATGCTTAAAAAGTTTATTGAAAAGGCTACCAATAACAGCTCATTTGTGAGACCTAGAATTGTTGTTTGTTTTCCATCGGGGGTAACTGAAGTGGAAAGAAGAGCAATTGAAGAGGCAACAAAGCAGGCAGGAGCTAGAGAAGTACATTTAATGGAAGAACCAATGGCAGCTGCAATAGGCTCAGGTCTTCCTGTAAGTGAGCCAACTGGAAGTATGGTTGTAGATATTGGCGGAGGAACAACGGAAGTGGCAGTTATATCTCTTGGCGGAATTGTTACAAGCCAATCGCTTAGAATTGCAGGTGATGAGCTTGATCAAGCAATTGTTTCTTATATTAAAAAGGAATATAGCTTAATGATTGGAGAAAGAACTGCCGAACGTGTTAAGATAGAAATAGGTTCAGCATTTAAAGAGGATGAAGAGAAGACTATGGATATAAAAGGAAGGGATTTAATTACTGGACTTCCAAAGGTAATTACAATTTCTTCTTCTGAAATCAGGGAAGCACTTAAAGAGCCTGTATTATTAATTGTTGATGCAATAAAATCTACTCTTGAAAAAACTCCACCAGAATTATCAGCAGATATTATGGATAAAGGGATCATGTTAACTGGCGGTGGAGCAATGCTTTATGGACTTGATATGCTTATAAACAGTGAAACTCATATGCCTGTTCATATTGCAGAAGATCCACTTGATTGTGTTGCACTTGGAGCAGGAAAAGCTTTAGATCAAATTGATAAGCTTTCAGCAGGAAGAGGGATTCCTATATCCTAAAAGTATGGGATAGGAAGAGTGAGTTGGATGAATTTTTTTAAAAGTAAATTACTTACTTTAGTATTGGTCCTATGTTTAGTTTTTACTATATTTATAGGGACAACATCAAACAATAAAGGAAATGTCGGTTCTGTCCAAAATGTTATTACATCAATTGTATCACCAATTCAAAAATTTACTTATACTGCTGGGCAGAGGGTAGCAGATATATTCCGTTATATTAAATCTTTATCTGAATTAAAAAATGAAAATGAAAATTTAACTTCTAAAATTAATGATTTAAATCAAAAGCTTGTTGATTATGATAGATTAAAAAGAGAAAACGATGAAATGAATAAACTTCTTGGATTTAAAAATTCAAGAAGTGATTTAAAATTTGTTGGAGCTAATGTTATTGGTAAAGTTGGTGACAACTGGTTTGATGCAATTATCATAGACATTGGGGAAGATGATGGTGTTAAAAAAGGTCAGTATGTTATTAGTGGAAACGGTTTAGTAGGGCAGGTTATTGAAACTGCAAAAACTACATCTAAAGTTATGACTATACTTGATGATAAGATTAATATTCCTGCTAAGGTTTCTTCAACTGGAGAGGACGGAATAGTAAACGGTGCAGGGGAAGGAATGGACAAGAAATGCAAGATAAATTATCTGGCAAATGATACTAAAACCAAGCCAGGGGATGCGGTTGTGACATCAAATATAATAAGTGATGATAATATTATAATTCCTTCTAATATTCTTATTGGATTTGTTGAAAAAGTGGAAGATGACAAGCCTAATTTGGTTAAGACTGCATATGTTAAACCCGTTGTTGATTTCTCAACTCTTGAAAAAGTTATGCTCATAATAAGATAAGAGGGGGGAATCTATATGAAAAAGGTTCCAATTTTAGTTGCTTTATCTTTAATAGTAGTTGTTCTTCAACAGGCAGTGTTTTCAAATATAAAAATTTTTGGAATTACCTTTGATATCGTTTTTGTTTATATAGTTTGCTATTCATTAACAAGAAATGATATTGAAAGTATCATTACAGCACTTTTTACAGGTGTAATTAGGGATGCTTTTTTCCCTGGAGTGTTTGGTGTAAATACAATTATATATATAATAACAGCTTATTTAGCTGGAATTGTTCAAAAAAAAATATATAGAAACTCTATTTTTATACCAATAGTTTTTACAATGTTATTTACAATATTAAAAGATGCTTTATATTTTTCGTTTATGTATTTAATAAATTATAAACCTATAGCATTTAGTATTGTGACTAAGGTAATCCTTGTTGAGGGCATTTCAAATTCAATAGTTAGCATAATAATGTATAAACTTATGCAAAAATTAAATAGAACTAAGCTTTTGAAAGAGGAATGGAAATTTTAATTTAGGTGATATTATGAAAACAATTAAAAATAAGCGAATAACTGAATATACTTTAATAGTCATAATAATATTTGTTGTATTAGCAGCTAGACTTTTTTATTTACAGATTATTGCTGGAGATGACTATAGAAATATTGCATCAGATCAGGCTGAAAGATGTACTTCTCAGATACCACCCAGGGGAGAGATACTAGATGTTAATGGGAAAAAGTTGGCTACTAATATACCAAGTTACAGCGTAACCTATTCTATTCATGGTAAAACAGATAATGAGCAGACAAATAAATCACTGTCAGAAGCTGTTAAAATTATATATAAAAATGGTGAACAGGATAAAATAAATGATAAATCACTTCCAATTAAATATGATTCAGCTTCAAATACCTTTGAATATTATTTTAATATTGATGATGAAAAAATTGTAAAAGACAGGATTAAAAGTTTTATAGAAAGCAATAAGTTAACAGAAAACGCAGATGCAAAAACAGCGTTTTATGAGCTTGCCAAAAAGGATAAGCTTACTGATGAAAATAATGCTCCAAAATATGGATTAAGCACAGAAATGCTTCATAAAGTCCTGGCATTAAGGCTTGCAATAAATGAAAATACTTTTAGACAATATATGGATATTACTGTAGCAAATAACGTCAGCAAACAAACTTTTTATGACATGAAATTTAGAAACAATGATATGCCTGATATTAATTGTGATGTAACACCACTTAGATATTATCCCAATGGAGAAGTTGGTTCATCTTTTTTGGGATATTTAAAGAAAATTTCTGATGGCGACAAGGAGAAATATTCAAATTTAGGATACGATGTAAATAGAGAGCTTATTGGCGCTACTGGGCTTGAAAAAAGCCTTGAAAACAATACAGATTTAAACATTAAACTTCATGGTGAGTCTGGACAAAAGTGGTTTAAAGTAGACAACAGGGGAAGAATAATTGATAAAACCGGATGGACTGATCCAATTCCAGGAGATACAGTACAAACAACTATTAATTTAGATGTTCAAAAAGTTGCTGAACAATCTTTTGATGAAGTTATGGAGAATATAAGAAAAGGAACTTATGGCGATAAACCATTTCCAAATGCAAATCGCGGTGCTATGGTGGTTATGAACGTAAATACAGGGGAAATTATAGCATTTGTAAGCAGACCTGGTTTTGATCCTAATATATTTGCAGAAACTGGCGGGTTAACTACAGAGCAATATAATGAATTGTTTAGACCTGACAAAATTTATCAAGAAAAGCTATATAACTTACCAGTTAATGCTGCTTCAAGGAAAAATGGTGCTCCTGTTCCTGAAGGCGGCTATGGAGACATTTATGATGTACTGCCTAAAAAAACATTTAATTATGCCTCCTGCGGAACTGCTCCTCCTGGTTCAACTTTCAAGCCATTAACTGCTATAGCCGGATTAGAAGAAGGGGTAATTACTCCAAGTACCATAATTGTAGATCAAGGTGTTTATAAAGGGGTACCAGGTATTGCTCCTGTTTGTTGGATATTCCATGATAGAGGAACAACCCATGGGCCTGTAAATGTTTCAGATGCTATTAAGGTTTCATGCAACTATTTTTTCTACGAGGTTGGCCGTAGACTTGGATATGATAAGATAGGTGAGTGGGCTTATAAGTTTGGATTAGGCAGGAACCCATCTACTTTTGAAGCACCATCTACAGGAATTGAAATAGAAGAAAAGCCTGGCAGTGTAGGGAGTCCTAAAAATTATAAGATTAATAATATTAAGCCTAAAATGGATGAAGTGATGGAAGAATTAAAAAAACCTGCTTATAATATGGATGCAAATTTACTTGTAAAAGATTCATTAGCATATAAGGAAATTAAAGAAATGCTCATGAATGGTGTTTATGATGAAGGAAAGCTTGAAAAGGCTGGTGTGTCATCAAGCAAGGCTAAAAACTATATTAAGTATAAAGTAGATCAATTTAATGGTGAGGCTTCAAATCCAGGGAATCCTTTAAGTACTGCAATAGGTCAGGGAGATACAAATCTTTCACCTCTGCAGATGGCACAATATATTTCTACTCTTGTTAATGGAGGTACAAGATATAAGGCTCACCTTGTTAAAAAGGTTTTGAATCCTGATGGAAGCGTTAAAAAGGAAATTAAACCTCAAGTTTTAAGTAAGATCGACCTTCATAAGGAAAATGTGGATGTAGTTAAAGAAGGTATGAAAAAAGTTACTGAAGAGGGAGGAACTGCATCATCAGTTTTTTCAAACTATCCAATTGAAATGGGTGGTAAAACTGGTAGTGCAGAGTTTGGTGATAATTCAGAGTATGTAGGAAGAAGTGCATATGGATGGTATGTAGGTTTTGCTCCATACGATAATCCTGAAATTGCTGTGGCAGCTGTTGTATATGACGGCGGACATGGAAACTATGTTGCAAGAGCAGTTAAGGATGTTTATGATGAATATTTTGGATTCAACAAACAAGATGGTACTCAAAATAAGGGTAAATAAAAATTTTATTAAGATCTTTATTTATTTTTAAGAGGAGCTGTTACACTAAGGAATTTATATACAATATATTGATTTGCAAATTTAAAGTTAGCACAATATATTGCAGCATTTATTTTTAGTGCAATAGCTCCTTTTTTGATTAAAGCTATATATATATATACATATTAATAAAGATTTTAACTATTTTTATAGTAATTTGTATGATAAAATATAGTAAATATAGTTTTCTATTTTTTATAATATTGAAGGAAATTTGGATTTTTTGGAGAAATATCTATAAGAGGACTTATTGGAGGTCAGCCATGGAAAATATTACGATAAAAGGGAATAAAGAAGGTATTGTAGTATATATTAATTCTTCTAATTTTGATGAAGTTAAAAATGAGTTGTTTGAAAAGATAAATAAAGCAAAAGATTTCTTTAGCGGATCCAAACTTATAATAAGAGACAATAATAAGTATTTGGATGAGGAAAAGTATAATTTACTTAAAGAACTTTTGATAAATAATTTTAATATTCAGGTAATAGATACAAAAAATAGTTCAACTAAGAAGCGTTTACCTTCACTATATGATCAAAGTGAAGTAAGAACAAAGTTTATTAGAAACATTATAAGATCAGGGCAACTCATAAAGTATAATGGGAATATTGTTATAATTGGAGATGTTAATTGTGGTGCAGAAGTAATAGCAAGTGGTAGCATTATTATACTTGGAGTATTAAGAGGTATTGCTCATGCAGGGTTTAATGGTAATAGAAAATCATATGTTGCTGCGTATAAACTTGAACCATCACAGCTAAGGATTGCTAATTTAATAGCAAGGGCACCTGATAACTACAAACAGCCATCAGATATTCCTGAAATAGCCATTATTAAACAGGGAGGCATAGTTGTAGAACCTTATTTACCAAATAAATATTTTTAATATGGAGGTAGTTTGTCTATGGGAATAGGGATAGTAATAACATCTGGAAAAGGGGGAGTTGGTAAAACAACTACTACAGCAAATTTAGGTACAGGTCTTGCCCTTTTGGGTAAAAAAGTTGTTGTATTGGATGCAGATACTGGACTTAGAAATCTTGATCTTCATCTTGGACTTGAAAATAGAATTGTTTATAATCTTGTTGATGTAATAGAAGGCACATGCAAATTAAAACAAGCCTTAATAAAAGATAAACGTCTTGACAATTTATACCTTTTACCAACAGCTCAGATTAAAGATAAAACTTGTGTAACCCAGGAGCAAATGCAGGAATTGGTTGAAAGCTTAAAAAATGATTTTGATTTTGTTCTTATAGATTGTCCTGCTGGTATAGAAGGTGGATTTGAGAATGCTGTTGCAGGAGCTGATATGGCATTGATTGTAACTACTCCTGAAGTATCTGCAGTTAGAGATGCAGATAGAATTATTGGTAAACTTGAATCAAAAGGGATTGATGATCATAGGCTTATTGTAAATAGGATAAACTATGATATGACAAAAAAAGGTGAAATGCTAAATATTGATGATATGACAGATATACTTGCAATTAAACTTATTGGAATAGTTCCTGAAGATGAAAAGATTGTAGTTTCAACAAATAGGGGTGAACCTGCGATTTTAGATGAAAATTCTAAAGCAGGACAAGCATTTAAAAATATTTCAAGAAGAATTTTGGGTGAAGAGGTTCCATATATGGAGCTAAATGACGATAATGAAGGGTTTTTAAATAAACTTAAAAAAATATTTTTCAAAAATTAAGGGGTGAGAATATGGATTTTATAAGTAAAATGTTTGGTAAGGAGCCTGCATCAAAAGATATAGCTAAGGAAAGGCTGAAATTAATTTTAATTCATGATAGATCTGATATGTCACCTCAATTTTTAGAATCAATTAAAAATGATATTATTAAGGTAATCTCTGATTATGCAGAAGTGGACAGGGATGGCATTGAAGTAAAATATGAAGATGACATGGGTTCTCCAGCACTTGTAGCAAGTATACCATTAAAAAATACGAAAAAAACTTCAAGAAGATAGGAAAAACATTCCTATCTTTTTTTACATATGAATGATGCTTTACAAGATAGCATATCTTGTATTCGTAATTTGCTCATTAATGATTTTAAATTACGAATTACGAGTTACAGATAGTATATCTAAATTGTTTTAAAAAAGTAATATATGTGGTATAATCATCAAAGAACTTATTTAGGGGACACAGAGGTTATACACACCTAAATGAGGATGGTAACTATCGATTAATTCGGTGAGGTGTTTAGATGTATATAAACAAAAAAATATTCAAAGAAATGGATTACAGCATTCTTTTTAGCATGATTGCTATTTGTATTTTAGGAATAATCTCTATAGGCAGTGCAACAAATGCCTTTGTGGAGGGTGGAAACCCCAAAACATTTATTATGCAAATTTTATGGTTTATCTTTTCATGTATAATTGGATTTGTTGTTTTATTAATTGATTATAATACAATAGGAGACTATTATAAAGTTATTTATATATTTACCAATATATTGCTGGTTTTAGTCTTAGTTGCAGGATCAGAAAGAAATGGTGCAAAGTCATGGCTTGGAATAGGAACTTTTGGAATTCAGCCTTCTGAATTTGCTAAGGTATCTTTGATTATTGGACTTGCTAAGATATTGGAAGGAATGGATAATATTAATACGTGGAAAAACATGTTAAAAGTTTTAATATACGTAGGAATACCAATGTTCCTTATTAAGCTTGAACCTGATACAGGCACAAATATAATATTTCTGGTTATAATCGCGGGTATGCTTTTTGTAGCAGGATTAAATGCTAAAATAATATGGGGAGTTATTGGAACAGGGCTGTTAGGTTTTTTTGGAGCTTATAAATTTGGAAAGCTTCAGGAACATCAAATGCATAGAATTTCAGTATTTTTGCATCCTGAAATGGATAGGCTTGGAAATGGATATAATGCTTATCTTGCAAAAATTGCTGTTGGTTCGGGTATGTTTTTTGGAAGAGGAATTAACAACTCAGATTTAACCAGAGGTGAATTCATTCCATATTGCCATACAGATTTTATTTTTAGTACGTTTGCTGAAGCTTTTGGCTTTTTAGGTTGTATAATCCTATTAGGATTTTATTTCAATTTAATATATAAAAGTATTAAAATAGCAAATGAATCGAAAGATAAATTTGGAAAGTATATGGTTATTGGGATAGTTACTATGTTAACCTATCAAATACTTCAAAATATAGGGATGGATATTGGTATTGTACCTATAACAGGAATACCACTGCCTTTTATGAGTTACGGAGGAAGTTCACTTCTAACCAATGTAATAGCAATAGCATTAGTTTTAAATGTAGGAATGAGAAAGAAAAAAATAAATTTTTAAAAAGTGTGCTGCTGCAAAATTTTGCAGCAGCTTTTTTTTAGGTGCCAGCCTCCTGACATTTGACATTTAATACGATTTCATAAATGTCAAATGTCAAGAGGCTGGCACCCTTTTGTTCATATTTTTAATGTATGAGTAATATTTATATAAAAAGGGGTGAATATTCATGAATAATGCTTATTATCCAAATCCATATAAAAGAAAAGCAAAAACATCATACTTAAAAAAGCTTTCAATGCAGCTTTCTATTGTACTAATGATTTTACTTGTACTTATACTTTTAAAATATACAAGTGGCAAATTTTCTGCAGGAATTAATGAAAAATTAAGAAGCACATTTTACAGTGATATGACAAATAAAACAGAAGATGCTTTTAAGAATATGAACCCAAATTTTAATGAAAAAATAAAAAAAATATTCAATAAACCTGGAAACAGCAGCTTTAAAATTGATTTCTTACCTGTAGATGGAATTGTAACTTGTGAATATGGGAAAAGAATAAACCCTGTAACTAATAATGAGGAAATCCATACAGGTATTGACATTGACAGCCCTGAAGGAAAAAATGTTGAAGCAGTTTATGACGGAGTTATAGAAAAGGTAATGGATGATAAATTTTTAGGTACAGCAATAGTTATAAAGCATAATGATGAATTTGAAACAATTTATGGGCATCTATCAAAGGTAAATGTGACTGAAGGTCAAAATATAAAAACAAAGGATGTTATTGGTTTATCCGGTAATACAGGGGTATCAACTGCACCTCACCTTCATTTTGAAGTACACAAAAATGGAAAGCCTGTAAACCCTGTAGATTATTTAACTAATAAGTAAAGCTGGAAAACTGATGAAAAAAGAATATTATATTAGATTATTTTTATCAATAATTATTATACTAATCATTTTTATTTACAGCAAAGAGAGCTTTAAATATCTTTTTTTCTTAATTTGTCATGAGGCGGTACATATTATTACTGCTGCTAAGCTTGGATATAGAACAGATAAATTCTTAATTCTTCCTTTTGGAGTAACAGCAAATATTAAAGATGATATAATAAATCCTATAGATGATATTTTGATATCTCTGTCAGGTCCGCTGTTTAATTTAATAATTGCTGTTCTTTTTTATTTTTTATATATACAATATGGATATGACTATATTTATTTTAAAGTAAATATAGTACTTATGCTCTTTAACTTGATTCCAGCAGGTTTCTTAGATGGAGGAAGAATACTAAAGGATATTATAAAAGTTTATTATAGTTTTTATTACAGTGAATTTTTAATTTATTTGAATGGAATAATATTTGGATGTATAATACTATTTATAACAATTTATGAAGGAAATATATTTAAGTTTTTAATTAAAGCATTATTTGGGGTATATTTTATTTTTGTCAGTTTTCAGGATAGAAAAAGTATTAATTATCGAATTATTAAAGATTTTTTATATAAAGGATTTTATTTGAAAAATAAAAATAATTATAAAGTAGAATTAAGGGGCTTTAATATCCATACCAAGCTATTTGATGTGATAAAAACTTTTTGTTTTAAGCATTACTATATTATTTATGTAATGGATGGCAAAAATCCAATAAAAAAAATTGATGAAGAGGATATTATTAAAGCATACTTAAGTTATGGAAATATATCTTTAGATGAATGTTTAAAATATGATTTACAGGAGGAAAATTCATGGTAAAACTTACAGATGAGATGCTTTTAAGTGTTGAAAAACCTGGAAGATATATAGGCAATGAAATTAATGTAGTTTACAAGGATGCTCACAGCATTGATATCAGGTTTGCAATGTGCTTTCCTGATGTTTATGAAGTAGGTATGTCTCACCTTGGAATTAAAATTTTGTATCATGAGATGAATGAAAGGGAAGATACATATTGTGAAAGAGCTTTTGCACCTTGGCCTGATATGGAAAAAGTTTTAAGGGACAACAAAATTCCACTTTTCTCCCTTGAAACAAGGGAGCCCCTATGTAATTTTGATATGGTTGGATTTACTCTTCAATATGAAATGAGTTATACAAATATTCTAAATATGCTTGATATGTCAGGAATTCCTCTTCTGTCAAAGGATAGAGAAGGCTTTCCTTTTATTGTTTTTGGAGGACCTTGTGCTTATAATCCGGAGCCATTAGCAGATATTGCAGATTTCTTTGTGCTTGGGGAAGCTGAAGAGGTAATCAATGAAATTCTTGATGTATATAAGGATTGGAAAAAGGCTAATAGAAGTAGAGTTGAATTTCTTGATGAGGTTTCTAAGATTGAAGGGGTTTATGTACCTTCTTTTTATAATGTTGAATATAAGAGTGATGGAACAATAAAAAGCAGGATACCCAAAAAAGAAGGATGCAAAAATATTATAAAAAAGAGAATAATTAAAGATTTAAATAAGGGATATAGCATTGATAAGATGATAGTTCCTTTAATAGATATTGTTCATGACAGAATTATGCTTGAAACATTTAGAGGCTGCACAAGAGGATGCAGATTTTGCCAGGCAGGAATGATTTATAGACCTGTTAGAGAAAAAACTGTAAATACATTAATGGAATATGCAGATAAATTATTAAAAAATACAGGATATGATGAAATATCTTTAACGTCCCTTAGCATATGTGATTATTCTGATTTAAAAAAATTAATATTTGGTCTTATTGAAAAATATAAAGGGGACAAAGTTGGTATTTCACTTCCGTCCCTTAGAATAGATTCATTTTCAGTAGAACTTATAAATGAAATACAAAAGGTTAGGAAGACAGGGCTTACATTTGCACCTGAAGCAGGAACTCAAAGAATGAGGGACATTATAAATAAGGGTGTATGTGAGGAGGATTTAATAAATTCTGTTACCTGTGCATTTGAATCTGGATGGAGTAAAATAAAGCTTTATTTTATGATTGGACTTCCTCTTGAGACTATGGATGATGTGGCAGGTATTTCAGACCTTGCTTATGAGGTAGTAGATTCTTATTATAAAGTCCCTAAGGATAAGAGGAAAAAGGGACTTTCTGTAACAGTAAGTACCTCTTCATTTGTACCAAAACCCTTTACTCCTTTTCAGTGGGATGCACAGGATAAAATTGATACCCTTATGGAAAAGCAATACTTTCTTAAGGATAAAATAAGGGATAGAAGAATTACCTATAATTATCATGATTCAAAAACTAGTTTCCTTGAAGGCGTATTTGCAAGAGGTGATAGAAGGCTTACCAAGGTGCTTATAAAAGCCTATGAAAAGGGATGCAAGTTTGATGGATGGAGGGAGTACTTTGATTATGATAAGTGGATGGAAGCATTTAAGGAATGTAATGTAGATCCTTCATTTTATGCTAACAGAAAAAGAGAATATGATGAAGTGCTTCCTTGGGATTTTATAGATATTGGTGTTTCAAAGAGGTATCTTGTTAATGAAAGAGAAAAGGCGTCAAGAGGAGAAACTACACCGGATTGCAGAATTAAATGTACTGGCTGCGGTATAGCTAAATTCATAGAGGATGGTGAATGCTTTAATGGAGCGAATTTTAGTAAAGTTCACGAAAATAAATAATATTAAATTCATATCACATTTGGATACTATGAGAACATTAAATAGAGCAATGAGAAGAGCAGGTATTGATATAATGTACAGCTGTGGGTTTAACCCCCATGCAAATATTTCAGTAGCTGCACCGCTGCAGCTTGGAATAGAAAGTGTTTCTGAATATGCAGATATAAATATTCAATCTACAGTTGATTTAAAAAAGTTTAAGGATAGTTTAAATAATGCATTGCCTTTAGGACTAAAGATTGTAGAAGCTGTAAAAATTGAAGGAAAGAAGCCTTCAGCAATGGGAAGTGTAGCTGCAGCTTCTTATTCGATTAAAATGAAAGCTATGAAAACTACGGAAGATGAAATTAAAAAAGTAATAGAAAATATTATGTCGCAAAAGGAAATAGTAAGACTAAAAAGAACAAAATCTGGCGAAAAAGATGTGGATGTCAGATCATTTATTATTGATATTAAATATGTTGATTTATGTGAAGAGGAATTAAGTTTAAGATTATTATTACGTACAGGAAGCAGAGGAAATATTTCTCCTCAAATGGTAACTGAAATAATTGAAGACTTTTCAAATAAATCAATATGCAATGCCCATTCAATTGTTCGTGAAGAAATATATGCGCAGAAGAATGAAAAATTAATAGACTTATGCTCATATCTACTAGGGGAGTGATTTTTTGGCTCATTTATATATTGATGAAGGAATAACCCAAAGTAGAGCGGCAATTTTTGAAAAGGATGAGATAACTGAACTATATATTGAAAATCATTTTGATTTTAATATATGTGGAAATATTTATAAAGGAAGAATAGAAAATATTGCCGAAGGACTTAATGCCTGTTTTATTAATATAGGTGAATCAAAAAATGGAATATATCATTTTATAAGCGAGGAAGAAAGAAACAGTTTAAAAAGGGGACAGGAGATTTTAGTTCAAGTTATAAGGGAACCTGTAGGTGATAAGGGACCTAAACTTACAAGAAACATCAGCATACCAGGAAAGTTTATTGTTCTTTTACCTGAAGATCACAGCATAAATGTTTCAAAAAAAATAAATGATATAAATAAACGAAGGCGCTTAAAAAAAATTTCCAGGGAAATTATGGGTGACAATGGGATGATTCTTAGAACTGAAGCACAATATGAAGATGAAGAAACAATAAAGGATGAGTATGAATATTTAAATGAACTTTGGAAGGGCATAAGCAAGGGATTTTTATATAAAAAATCTCCTTGTATTCTTTTTAACTTGAGAAACTTTTATGAATTTGTTTTAAGAGAATATGCAAAAAATAATGTAGACGAGATAGTCATAAATAAGGAAGAAGACTTAATAAAAATAGAATCTATATTAGCTGCACAGGGCAGCGATAGTAAAAAGATTTCTTTTCAGGATAATAGTTTTAAAGAGATGGATGGAGTTTATAATTTAATAAAAAATTCCTTAAATAAAACAGTAAAACTTCCATCAGGCGGATTTTTGATTATAGAAAAAACTGAAGCGCTTATTGCAATTGATGTCAATACAGGAAATTTTGTAGGAAATGAGAATAAAGAAGAAACTGTTTTTAAAAATAATTTAGAAGCTTGTGAGATCATATATAAGGAAATTAAATTAAGAAATTTATCTGGGATAATAATAATAGATTTTATTGATATGGAAGATGAAAAAAATAAACAGGCTATATTTGAAAAGATGGTACAACTTTCCAGAAAGGATATTATGTCAACTCACATATATGGGTTTACAAAGTTAGGATTGCTTGAAATGAGCCGGGCCAAAAAAGGAAAGGATATAATTAGCCTAACTGGATGCTCGGATGCATTTTCTATGGATAGTATTTGCTATAATTTAAAGAATGTTGAAAATCACTGTATTAAAGAAATGAAAAGATTTAATGCAAGGCAATTTGAAGTTTTTATGCAAGAAGAGCTCATTAGAATAATCAATGAAAAATTTAAATTCTTTATTGATAAAATGAAGGAAATATATAATATAGATATTTATTTAGTAAAGGATAAAGCGGAAAATAATTATTTGATTAAAAGAAAGTAAGTATGAAATTTTAAATTGTAGGTTTCAAAATATTATTTGACAGTTATATGAATACTGTGATAGAATCACTCTTGTAGACCGCTCAAAACGGGCTTAAACACATTTGTGTGCCTTGTTATTGGCGAGACTGGTAAGAGGAGGTGCAAAATTATGTACGCAATTATAGTTACAGGTGGAAAACAGTACAGAGTACAGGAAGGTGACGTAATATTTGTTGAAAAGTTACCTAACGATGTAAACAGTACTGTTGAAATCAATAAAGTTCTTGCTGTTTCAAAGGATGGTAAGTTAACTGTTGGTTCACCTTTAGTTGAAGGTGCTAAGGTTACTGCAACAGTTTTGAAGCATGGCAAGGATAAGAAAGTTGTTGTTTTCAAGTATAAGAGAAAGAAAGATTATAGAAAAAAGCAAGGACATCGTCAGCCATATACTCAATTAAAGATTGAAAAAATCGAAGCATAGTTATATATAACCTATATAACCTTAAATAGGGAGGTGGAATAGATGGCTCATAAGAAAGGTGTCGGAAGTTCAAGAAACGGTAGAGATAGTGAGTCTAAAAGACTTGGAGTCAAAAGAGGCGATGGACAATTTGTTCTTGCAGGCAATATTCTTGTAAGACAAAGAGGAACAAAGATTCATCCAGGTGAGAACGTTGGCATAGGTAAGGATGATACTTTATTTGCTAAAATTAGCGGAACCGTCAAGTTTGAAAAGATGGGCATTGACAAGAAAAAAGTTAGTGTATATGAAAAAGAAATAGCTCAATAATAAAAGCACCCTTAATGGGTGCTTTTTAATTGCATTTTTTTATAATATACTGTATTATTTTATAATAGTAAGTATAGGGTTTTAAATTTGTGATACATTATAAATAGTTATATATATGAAAAAGTGTAGGTGGGAGTATGTTTATAGATAAAGCTAAAATTTTTATTAAATCTGGTAATGGCGGAGATGGTGCAGTATCTTTCAGGCGTGAAAAATATGTCCCCTTTGGAGGACCAGATGGTGGAGATGCTGGAAAAGGCGGAGATATAGTCTTTGTTGTTGACAGCAGTATGAGAACACTTTTGGATTTCAGATATAAAACGAAACATATTGCTGAAAGAGGAGAAAACGGTGGAGCAAGCAATATGTTTGGGAAAAATGGTGAAGATGTTGTAATAAAAGTTCCAGCTGGAACAGTTATAAAAGATTTTGAAACAGGTGGGATTCTTGCTGATTTAAAGGAAGATAATCAAAAATTTATTGCAGCAAAGGGAGGCCGTGGAGGCCGTGGAAATTCAAGATTTGCAACTGCAACAAGGCAGGCTCCGGATTTTGCTGAACCTGGTATGCCAGGAGAGGAAAGATGGGTTGTACTTGAATTAAAACTTTTAGCAGATGTAGGTCTTATTGGATTTCCTAATGTAGGAAAATCTACTATTCTTTCTAGAGTGACTGCTGCTAAGCCTAAGATAGCAAATTATCCTTTTACTACTTTATCGCCTAATTTAGGGGTTGTAAATATTAAAGGATTAAAGGGATTTGTAATTGCTGATATGCCTGGGCTTATTGAAGGTGCTCATGGAGGTACAGGTCTTGGTATTGAATTTCTAAGGCATGTAGAAAGAACCAAAGTATTGGTGCATGTTATTGATATATCAGGGATTGAGGGAAGAGACCCTTTAGATGATTTTGAAAAGATAAACAGCGAGCTTTATAAGTACAGTGAAAAATTAGCAAAGAAGCCTCAGATAGTTGCAGCTAATAAATTTGATTTGCCTAATGCAGAAGAAAACTATGAAAAGCTAAAAAAAGAAATGGATAAAAGAAATATTAAAGTCTTTAAGGTTTCTGCTGCTACAAATAAGGGCTTAAATGAGCTTATGCGTTATGTAGCATCAGTTCTTGACACTTTTAAAGATGATGATGAGTATGAAGAAATATATGTCCCTGAAAATAAAAAGTTTACTTATGAAATTCATAGAGCACCTGATGGAGCATATGAAGTATCTGGATCTTTTGTGGATAGGCTTCTTCAAAGCGTCAATATATATGATGCAGAGTCTCTGCGCTATTTTCATAAAGTTATTGAAAAAAGAGGCATAATGAAGGAGCTAAGGGATATGGGGATTCACGAAGGGGACACTGTTCGTATGAATAGTTTTGAGTTCGATTTTATTGAGTAGGAGTAATGATTGTAGGGAGCGGTCTTGACCGTTCCCCTGCACTAATAGGAGGGAATGTATGTTAACAAGTAAGCAAAGAAGTTATTTAAGGAGTTTAGCAAACAATACAGAATCAATTATTCAAATTGGGAAAAATGGAGTGGATGAATCCGTTATAAAACAGGTAGATGAAGCACTTACAGCAAGAGAATTAATAAAAATAAGCACTTTAAAAAACTGTCCGCTAACTTCAAAGGAAGCTTGCGAAGATGTCTGTGCTAAAGTTAATGCTGAGGAAGTTCAAGTAATTGGAAGCAGGTTTGTTATTTATAAAGAATCAAAAGATAATCCTTTAATTAAACTGCCATAAGCTGTAGGGGACGGTCTTGACCGTCCCCTACAGATAGAAAGAGGGACATGTATGAAAGAGGTAGCAATACTGGGGGGGACTTTTAATCCAATTCATATAGGGCATATTATTGCTGCACAGGAAGTTCTTACAAAGAAGAATTTGGACCATATAATATTTATTCCAACAAAAAATCCTCCCCATAAAAATTTTAAGGAATTAGCAAGCCCGCATGATAGATATGAAATGGTAAGGCTTGCAATAAAGGATAATCCCAATTTTATGATAAGTGATATAGAGTTTAAAAGGGATGGAAACAGTTATACTTATGATACTTTGATACAGCTAAAGGAATTTATGAAGGATACAAAATTTCATTTAATACTGGGCTTTGATGCACTGAAATATACAGATATGTGGAAAAACCATGAAGAAGTGTTTAAAATGGCTTCATTTATTGTTGTTAATAGAGCAAATAGCGACAGCGAAATGGCTGAAGAAATAGAAGCTAAGAAATTAAAATATAATGCAAGGATATCAGTAGTTAAAATTCCAGATATTAATATTTCATCTACAGAGATAAGAAATAGAGTTTGCAATGGAGAATCAATAAAGTACTTAGTTCCTTATGAAGTTGAAAAATACATTTTGTCACATGGACTTTATAGAGGTGAAGGGCTTGAAAGATTATGAGTTTATAAAAAATGAAGTAAAAAGTTTATTAAAACAAGAAAGATATATACATTCATTAAATGTTGAGAAAGAAGCAATAAAACTGGGTAAAAAATATGGTGAAGATGAGTTTAAGTGTAAAATTGCTGGAATTGCACATGATTGTGTGAAAAATTTTACTAATGATAAACTATATGAAATGGCTCATGAATATGGCATAAACATTGATATTATTCAAAAATATTCGCCGCAGCTTATGCATGGGCCAGTGGGAGCAGCATACTGTAAGGATAAATTTGAAATTGATGATAAGGATATATTAAATGCTATATATTATCATACAACCGGTAGAGGAAATATGTCTTTGCTTGAAAAAATAATATATATTGCTGATCTTATTGAAGAGGGAAGAAATTTTCAGGGGGTAAATGAGTTAAGGAAGAAAGCATATGAAGATATAGATGAGGCAATTTTAATGTCCTGCAATCTTACAATTGAATATGTTTTACAAAGAAGGCTTTTAATTCATCCCCTAACTATTGAGCTTAGGAATACGCTTATTTTGGAGGGTACAAATGAGTAAAAAGGGAAAGCAAAAGAAAAAAAGACTTTGGAAAAATCTTCTGCTTATTATTATAATATTCTTTTGCGGTATTATTGTATATAGTTATACTCTTATTAAAAGCACTAATGCTGCAAGTGGTGTTAAGGCTAAAAAAGTTGGAATTGATGAACCAGTAAATATCCTTTTACTTGGGGTGGATGCAGGGGATTTGGATAATAAAACTGATAAAAATCCAAAGCGTTCTGATACCATGATGTTAATAAAATACATCCCTATTGAAAACAAAATACATATTTTATCAATCCCAAGGGATACGAAAGTGACTATTAATGGGAAAACACAAAAAATGAATGCAGCTCATTTTTTTGGAGGTGTACCGCTTACTATAGAAACAGTAGAGAATCTTTTGGATGAAGATATTAATTATTATGTTAAGGTAGATTATGAGGGATTTAAAAAATGTATTGATGCTATTGGTGGAATTGATGTTGTCCCTGAGCATGATATGGATTATGATGCTTATGATATACAAATTCATTTTAAAAAAGGAGAGAAAGTTCACCTTGATGGGGAAAAAGCAGAGCAATATGTGAGATGGAGAAAAAACAACAATGAGCAAGGTTATGCTACGGGCGACCTTGGAAGGATTTCAGCGCAGCAGGATTTTATGGTAAAAGTATACGAAAAAATTAAATCACCAGCGGGCATAGTTAGGATTCCGAAGCTTCTTAACACGGTTGCAAAATATGCAGAAACAAATATGGGACCAATGGATATGCTGAAATATGCTTTTAAACTTAGAAAAATTGATATAAATAATATTGATAAATCACTTATTCCTGGAGAGCCTAAATATATAAATGGTATTTCATATTATATTTATGATAAAAATAAGAAGTACAATAGTAATCCAGTTTCAAAATCAGTTTCAAATAATAATGAAAGCAAAGCCGAAATCAATAAAAAGGATATAAAAGTAAAAATTTTAAACTCAACAGGAGTTAATAGGCTTGCTTCAAATTACAGAGATAAATTGAGAGACAAGGGATATGATGTTATAGGAATAGGAAACTATGATAAAAAATTAAACAAAACAGTTATTAAGGTTTATAATAGAGATGATTATGGTACTATTTTAAAAGGAGACTTAAAATTTGGAAAAATTGAAAATGAGAAGGATAAAAATTCTTCAGTGGATATAGTTGTAATTTTAGGATCTGATAGTATAAAATAGTATTAAAGATAGGGATAGTTAGCTATCGGATTAAGTATGTTTTGGACATTTATATTGATTGACTATAAAAAATTAATTAAAAATTATAAAAGGAGGTAATGTTATTGAGCAGCTCTTCTAATACTGCTTATTTTGCCGGCTCTATTGCAGCTAATAAGAAAGCACAGGATATAAAAATATTAAATGTAGGTGGATTGACTTCTATTGCGGACTATTTTGTGATTTGCTCAGGTAATTCAACAGTACAAGTCAAAGCTATAGCAGATGAAATAGAAGAAAAAATGGCTGAGCAGGGCTATTGCTTAAATCATAGGGAGGGCTATAATAACGCACGGTGGATTTTGCTTGACTATGGCGATACAATCGTGCATATCTTTCATGCGGAAGACAGGGAGTTCTACAATATTGAAGGGCTTTGGTCTGATGCCGAGGTTATTAATATTTAACTTTTAAACTTTGCTAGCGTATTATAAAAAATTCACATTTAACAATTAAATCCCGCTTCATATATTTTTTGCTGAAAAGTCATACTATGAATTCTAGTAAGTCATGATAGTATTTGCCAATTAAATAAATTTTATATAAAGTTTGGGGGGTATTTCAAATGAAAAAAGAAGTTATAGCTACAAAAAATGCACCTGCAGCTATTGGCCCTTATTCACAGGCTATAAAGGCAGGAAATTTTTTATTTACGTCAGGGCAGCTTCCAATTAACCCTGCAACAGGTGAACTAGTATCAAATGATGTTAAAGCAGCAGCAAAACAATCTCTTGAAAATATTAAAGCAATTTTACTTGCTGCTGGAACAAATTTTGATAATGTTGTAAAAGCTACTGTATTTTTAAAGGATATGAATGATTTTGGAGCAGTTAATGAAGTTTATGCAGAATATTTTAAAGTTGATATGCCAGCAAGATCAGCATTCCAGGTTGCAAAGCTTCCAAAGGATGGGTTATGCGAAATTGAAGTTATAGCAATGGTACCAGAAAAATAATTTAAGCAGGCTTAAAGTTTTAACTTTAAGCCTGCTTTCTTTTTCGGCATTTTTTATAATAAGAAAGGATTAAAAGGGTTATAGCTAAAACTAAAAATGAAACTGCAATTATGATTAATGCTTTTACAGCGGGGCTTAAAACTTTTTTGTATGTTGAATGTCCCATATATTTTAAAGTATATAAGACACTGGAGTATTCTTTTTGAGGTGTTAAAGGGATAATTTCTTTTCCTCCATATTTCGTTGTAATTTCAACATAACCAATATTCATATCTTTATTTATTTTTTTAATATCATCTTCAAAAACTAATTTTTTATAAACAACAGATTTATCATTTTTGGAGGAGGTGATATAGAAATCTTTTGTAGGATAAATGGGTATATTAATATTGCCTACATTTAAATTACATATAGCTGTATCCATTGATAAAACTTTTTCACATTGAAAGTTATTAAAACCATAATCTAAAAGTGCTTTTGAATCTTTATATACTGAAGAGTGCTCTGCCTTTAAAATTACTGAAATTAAGTTCATACTGCCTCTTGAAGCTGAAGCAACTAATGAATTTTTAGATTTCTCTGTATAACCGTTTTTCACTCCTGTGATACCATCATATTTATATCCAGGGTAGCTTAATAATTTGTTCCTATTATACAGTTTCCTCGGTTTTGGCTGTTTGTTAGTTGGCGGTATTTCATAAGTAACTGTTGAGACAATTTTTCTAAACACTTCATTTTCCATAGCCTTTTTGGTTATAATTGCAAGATCACTTGCAGTTGTATAGTGATTATCATCATATAATCCATTTGGGTTAACAAAGTTAGATGCTTTACATCCTAAGGATTTAGCTTTTTCATTCATGAGCTTGCTGAAATTTTCTTTTGAGCCGGAAATATGCTCAGCAAGGGCTGAAGCTGCGTCATTGGCAGATTCAAGCATCATTGCATAAAGTAAATCTTTTACTGTAAGCTTCTCGCCTACATTTAATGCGATGTTGCTTCCATCTTCATAGAGAGGTATTTTACCAACGGTAACTACATCATCTAATTTGCATTTCTCTATAACAATCATTGCTGTTAATATTTTTGTTGTGCTGGCAGGCGACAGCTTTTCATCAGCATTTTTTTGATACAATATATCTCCAGTATTCATGTTCATTAGAATAGCAGCTTCAGATGAAATTTCAGGGCCGCCATCAGCATATGCTTTTACGGGTAATAAATTTAATAATATGGAAACTAATATAATTACAATAATGCTTTTTTTCATTTTAAAATCCCCCAAATTCATGTTTTATTATATTGCCTCATTTTATTTTAACAAAAAATATAGATTTTAACAATAATGCGGTTTAAAGTTTTAAAAAAGGTTAAAACTTTATATGAGGTGTAAAGGATGGATTTGAGTAAAAGAGAAAAAATAGGAATAATAATTTTTAGTTTAATTATTGTTTCTGTTATATCAATAGATTATTACTCTAAAGCCAAAGATAAGGGGATTCAAGTAATAAAAAATGAGGATATGACTCAAGAGGCTGTGGAGAAAAAAATACAGGTATATATATGCGGTGAGGTTAAGAAACCTGGTGTATATGAGCTCCATGAGGGAGATAGGCTTATTAAATTGATTAGTTTAGCTGGTGGTATAACAGAAAAGGGAGATGAAAATTCAATTAATATGTCTGTCAAATTAAAGGATGAAGACTATATTAGGATTCCAGCAAAAAATGAAAATGCTTCAACAAATCAAATTCAAAGCTCAACAGGTTATGATTTTAGTGGTAAAATAAATATAAATACTGCCTCTTTAGAAGAACTTAAGACTTTACCCAGAATTGGCGATGCACTTGCAAATAGAATACTTGAATATAGAGCTAAAAATGGACCATTTAAGGATATTAAAGATATAAAAAATGTCAGTGGTATAGGTGAAAAAATGTTTGAGAACATTAAAGATAAAATTTGTGTATATTAATTGCTGGAGGTGTTAGTATGGAAAAGGTTAAACTAACTCATATGACTGAAGCATCAGGGTGAGCATCTAAGATTGGCCCTGAGGCCCTGGCACAGGTTCTGTGTCAATTACCAAAAGCTTATGATAAAAATTTAATTGTTGGAATAGAAACATCTGATGATGCAGCAGTGTATAAAATATCAGATGATATAGCTATAATACAAACTATAGATTTTTTTACACCTATAGTTGACGATCCTTACTCTTTTGGTCAAATAGCTGCAGCTAATTCATTAAGCGATGTTTATGCTATGGGTGGTCAGCCTATTTTGGCATTAAACATGACTTGTTTTCCTTCTTGTATGGATTTTAGTATTTTAGGTGATATATTAAAGGGTGGTGCTGATAAAGTAATAGAGGCAGGGGCAGTAATTGCTGGAGGCCATACTATTGATGATAAGGTTCCTAAGTATGGACTTTCAGTTATGGGGAAAGTTCATCCGGATAAAGTTTTTAAAAATGCTAATGCCAAGGCAGGAGATATATTGATTTTAACAAAGCCCATTGGGACAGGAATAATTAATACTGCAGTTAAAGGAGAGGTAGCTTCTTTAGAGGAGGAGAAAAATGCTATAGAGGTTATGAGCGCTTTAAACAAATATGCATCGGAAATAGGGTGTAAATTCAATATAAATTCTTGTACGGATATAACAGGATTTGGTCTTGCAGGACACGCTTACGAGATGGCCTGTGGAAGCAATAAGAGCATTCATATAATGGCTGACAGCGTAAAATTCATTGATGGAGCTGAAAAATATGCAAAGATGGGCCTTATTCCTGCAGGAACCTATAGAAATAGGGAGCATTTAAAGGATGATTTTAATAATAAAATAAAAGAGGAGTATGTTAGTGATTTACTATTTGATCCTCAAACTTCAGGAGGTTTATTATATTCTCTGCCTGAAGAGGAGGGAATGAAGCTTTTAAAGGAGCTTGAAGACAGCGGAGTTGATGCATTTATTGCAGGCTATGTAACTGAGATGGAAGACAAGCATATTTATATTGAATAATTGTTTAACAATTAAGGAGGAATCTTATGGAAAAAAATGTTGAACTTTTAAAATCCCTTCCAAAAGTGGACTCAATATTGAATGATGATAGAATAAAAAATTTAAACAATGTACCCTATTCTCTTGTTATTGGAACTATAAGAGAAGAGCTTGATTCCATAAGAGAGGGAATACTTAATGGAATTGTTAATGAAATAAGCACGGATGAAATAGTTAACAATATTATAAATTCCATAGAAAATAAAAATGAGATGCATTTAAAAAGAGTCATAAATGCTACGGGAACTGTTCTCCATACTAATCTTGGCAGGGCATGTTTGTCAAAAGCTGCAGTAGAGGCTGTTGTAAATACATCTCAAAATTACAGCAACCTTGAGTTTGATCTTGAAAAGGGAGAGCGAGGCTCAAGGTATTCTCATGTTGAAAAGCTTATATGCAAAATAACGGGGGCCCAGGCAGCTATGGTGGTAAACAATAACGCAGCTGCAGTTATGCTTGTTTTATCAACATTGTGTAAAGAAAAAGAGGCAATAGTATCAAGGGGGCAGCTTGTAGAAGTAGGCGGCTCATTTAGAATTCCTGCTGTTATGGAGCAAAGCGGTGCTAAATTAATGGAAGTTGGAACTACAAACAGAACCCATTTGTATGATTATGAATCTGCTATAAATTCTAATACCGGAGTAATTTTAAGAGTTCATCAAAGCAACTATAAAATACTTGGATTTACTGAAGAGGTACCTATTGAAGAGCTTAAAAAACTTGGGGAAAAATACAGCATACCTGTAGTTGAAGATATTGGAAGCGGCATATTTATTGATCTTGAAAAATATGGCTTTGTTCATGAACCAACAGTGCAGGAAAGCATTTTAAAGGGAATAGATGTGGTAACTTTTAGCGGGGATAAAATGCTTGGAGGGCCTCAGGCAGGAATAATTGCTGGAAAGAAGCAGTATATAGATTTAATGAAAAAAAATCAGCTTACAAGGGCACTTAGAGTTGATAAAATGACTCTTGCAGCTCTTGAAGCAACATTAAGATTATACCTTGATGAGAGTGCAGCTGTAAAAGAAATTCCATGTTTAAATATGCTTACAATGGATATTAATGAAATCAAAAAGAGGGCTCATAAGCTTTCAAGGATGTTAAATAGTAGAATTAAAAATAGAGCAAAGGTAAAGGTTATAGAAGATTATTCTCAAGTTGGCGGAGGAGCAATGCCAACTACGAATATTAAAACTTATTCAGTAGCAGTAAAACCATTAAATAAACTTATTGATAATGTTGAATATGGGCTTAGAAGATCAAAAGTGCCAATTGTGGCAAGGATTAATAATGATATGCTTATTTTTGATGTAAGGACTTTATTCGACAGGGATTATAAAACTATTGCAGATACAATGGATAAATTGTTATAGGAGTGAGATTTATGCAGCACGTTATAATTGGAACTGCAGGACATATAGATCATGGTAAAACTACACTAATTAAAGCTTTAACAGGAAGAGACACAGATACACTTAGGGAAGAAAAGGAAAGAGGAATATCAATAAATTTAGGCTTTACATATTTTGATCTTCCATCAGGAAGAAGAGCAGGAATAATTGATGTCCCGGGACATGAAAAGTTTATTAAAAATATGCTTGCAGGTATAGGCGGAATTGATTTAGTTCTGCTTGTTATAGCTGCAGATGAAGGGGTTATGCCTCAAACTAAAGAGCATCTTAATATTCTTCAACTTCTTGATATTAAAAATGGCATTATTGTTATAAACAAAATAGATATGGTAGATGAAGAATGGTTAAAGATGGTTAAGGATGATATAAGAAGCCAAATGAAAGGAACCTTTCTTGAAAAAGCTCCTATGGTCTGTGTATCATCAATTACAAAAGAAGGCATTGATGAATTAACTAAAACTATTGATGAAATGACAAAGAATATAAATGAAAGAGATGAAGAAGCAGATTTTAGGATTCCTGTGGATAGAGTTTTTTCAGTAAGCGGATTTGGAACTGTAATTACAGGCACACTTATTTCAGGTAAAATTCATGAAGGTGATAACTGTGAGATTTATGTAAGCGGAATAAAAACAAAAATACGCGGCATTCAAGTTCATGAAAATCCGGTAAAAGAAGCCTTTGCAGGTCAAAGAGTAGCAGTTAATCTGGCAAACGTTAAAAAGAATGAGGTAAAAAGAGGAGATACTGTTGCAAAAGTTGATTCAATGAAAGAAACTATGATGGTTGACTGCAGGATGAGATACCTTAAGGATGCACCAAGAGAGCTTAAAAATCATGATAGAATTAAATTCTATCATGAAACTTCTGAGATTTTAGGAAGAGTAGTGCTGCTTGATAAAAAGGTATTAAAACCAGGAGATACTGGTCTTGTTCAAATTAGACTTGAAGGACCTTTAGCAGCTAAAAGGGGAGACAAATATGTAATAAGAAGCTATTCACCTATGACAACCATAGGCGGCGGAACAATTTTAGAGCCTAATCCAATGAAAGAAAAGGTATTTGATGATAATGCAATTCAAAGCCTTTTAATAAAGGAAAAAGGCGACGTAGGGGACATTGTTGAAAAGGTAATTGAATCAAAGAGCAGCTCTTACCCTGATATTGATTGTATTAAAAAAGAAACTGGAAAAAGTGATGAAGAAATAAAAAAATCAATTGAATCCCTTATAAATAAAAATTCTGTTTATAAATTTGATTATGGCGAGGGCACAGCTTATATCCATAATAAATATAGAGAGCAGCTAAAGGAAAAAATCCAAAAACTATTAGAGGAATTCCATAATGAAAATCCTTTAAAATTTGGAATTCCAAAGGAAGAGTTAAAAAGTAAGATTTTCAGCTCGAATATGAAACAAAAACTGTTTGACTGTATATTAAATTCCTTTGATGATTTAATAAAAGTAAATGGGAATTTTGTTTCATTAAAGACATTTGAAGTAGTATATAGCAAGAGACAGCAGGAAATAAAGGATGAAATGCTTAACTCAATTAACGATGCAAAATTTCAGCCTCCAAAGCCTGAGGATATATTTAAATCTTACGGAAGGGAAGAAAAAACAGCAAAGATTGTATTTGCATCCTTAGTTGATAATGAGGAAATAGTTAAGATTTCTGAAGATATTTATATTACTTCAAGAAATTTAAATGAGGCAAAAGGGATATTAATTGAACTATTTAAACACAGCAGCGAGATAACTGCAGCTCAATACAGAGATACCATTGGCGCTTCAAGGAAGTATGCAGTTGCAGTATTGGAATATTTTGATTCAATAAAGCTGACAAAAAGAATCGAGGATAAGAGGGTATTATTAAAATCCCAAAATTAATTTTAAACACACAAGAAGTCCCTTACCTCTAAGCGTAGCATAGGTGGTGGGGGTATGCCACTTGATATTTAAATAAAACTGTGATAAAATAAAAATTGCTATTTGGGGGTAGAGAGGTGCTGGTGTGCCTGCCAGTCTTCAAAACTGTGTTGACGTGCTAATACCACGTTAGGTGGGTTCGATTCCCACATGCTCCCGCCAATATGAAATGTTTGCCGTAAAGCCATTAAAATCAATGTGTTTAAGGTTTTACGGTTTCTTATTTTTTGATGCTAATGGGACTTTTCCCGCACTTTTCCCACACTAAAAAGCGTAAAATTAAGAAGGGCTATTCCCCCACAATATCTAATCAAGTAAATCATTAAGCTTTTCTACAGCTTTATTTTTGGGAATAGTAATTCTGCTTTCTGAGCTATTTTTATTTTTAATTCTCCATTCTCAATTCGCAATTATAAAAAGTGGTGTATAATTTTATGTAGAAAGAATCTAATTTTTGCATTAAAGGTGAGTGGAGTATATGAAGAAGAAAATATTAGTTATGTTTATGGCATTTATTGTGTGTTTTAATACGTTTGCTTATGGAGGGGAGAAAAAGGATTATAAGGCGGCAGTTTTAATTGATTATAAAACAGGAAGAATACTTTATGAAAATAAAAAAGATGAAATTCTTCCACAAGCATCAATAACAAAATTGATGACCTATTTTGTTATTAGAGATTTTATTGAAGAAAATAAAATTGATATGGATGAAGAAATAGTTTTGAATTGTAATTTGGATAAAAATGAATATATAGATGGTATTGGACTTAAAGGAAATGAAACTATTAAATTAAAAGATCTTATATACACTCTTTTAATTGTTTCTGCTAATGACAGTGCTATGGCACTTCAACATTATTATGAAATGAAAACAGGATTATCATTTATTGACGAAATGAATAAAAAAGCTAAGGAAATTGGGATGAATAAAACAAAATATATTAATGCAACAGGGCTTACAGAAGGAAATACATACAATGTTACTACAGCTTATGATACTGCAATCCTTGCTGAAACATTGATTAAAAAGTATCCTGATGTTTTAAATATAACATCACAAAAGACATATAAGTACAATGACACTGAATATGAAAGCACAAATGGATTGTTAAAGATAAATTCTAATGCTGATGGACTAAAAACTGGTCATACAAGTGCTGCTGGATATTGTCTTGTAGGCACAGAAAATATTTCAAAAAACAATGTAATGCCTATTAGATATATATCTGTGGTGTTGGGGTGCAGCACAGAAAAAAGCAGAGAAACTGAAAGCAATAATATTTTAAAATATGGTGAAGAAATATATAAAAATAAAATGTACTATAAAAAAGGAACTGCTTTTAATATAAAAAATAAATATTATAAGGGAGGAGTTCTTGAAGGTAAAGTCACAAATGATTTATCAATACCAATGATGGAATCTGATAAAATAGAAACAGCTGTCATTCAAAATAAAAAGCTTCCTAGAAAAATTATGAAGGATGAGAAAATAGGCAAAGTTGTTATTAAAAATGCAGTTGATGGTAATCAAATTGAAGAGGACTTGTATGCAGTAAAAGATTATAAATCAGTGCCTTTTTTTAAGCGTATTTTTTATCATATAAGTGATTTCATATCATCTATGATGGGAAAGATTGCAATTAATGATATTAAGTACAAAAATTATTTTGCAATTATACATGAAAACATATTGACATAAGCATATGAAATGGTATAATTTAGTCATTAAAGGGGAGTAACTCTGCAGCAGCATTAACCGATCGTCATCACGGTTTGTCCCGGTCGGTTGGCAAGGTTTTCTTGTGAGTAAGACCTTTATCCATAATTATGGATAAAGGTCTTTTTGTATGAAATAATAAATAATATAGGGGAGGCTGAACGAATGGATTTGTTTTACAATTTATCTCAAGAAGAATCAATGGAAAAACTTAAAACGACAAAAAATGGACTTAAAAAAGATGAAGCACAGAAAAGACTAGAGGATTATGGACTCAATGAATTTAAAGAAGTAAAAGGAAAAAACACTTTTCAAAAGTTCATTGAACAATTTAATAATTTTTTAGTTATAATACTTATTGTAGCTGCAGTAATATCTGGACTTACAGGTGAGCTTGCCGATGCAATAATAATACTTATGGTTGTTATAGTAAATGCTATTATAGGAGTTGTTCAGGAAAATAAGGCTGAGGCATCTTTAAAATCACTTAAGAAAATGGCTGCTCCAACAGCTAACGTTATAAGAGATGGGATATCTATGGAAATACCTGCAAGAGAACTTGTCCCTGGAGATATAGTTTTACTTGAAGCTGGGAAATATGTTCCGGCGGACTTAAGAATTATTGAGTCATCAAATTTAAAAATTGAAGAATCCTCTTTAACAGGAGAATCGGTTCCAGTTGAAAAAAATGCAAATTTAATTAATGATGAAAAAGTTCCTTTAGGAGATAGAAAAAATATAGCTTTTATGTCCTCTATGGTTACATACGGCAGAGGAAAAGGCGTTGTTATAGCCACTGGGATGGATACAGAAATAGGCAAAATTGCAGATATGATTTCAAACACAGAGGAAGAGAAAACACCTCTTCAAAATAAACTGGCAGAAGTAGGAAAGTACTTAGGAATTGGTGCTCTTGTAATTTGTGCAGTTATGTTCATTGTTGGTATCTTAGAAGGAAGACCTGCAATGCCAATGTTTATGACAGCAGTATCACTTGCAGTTGCTGCTATTCCAGAGGGACTTCCAGCAGTTGTAACAATTGTGCTTGCTGTTGGTGTTCAAAAGATGATTAAAAGAAATGCCATAATAAGAAAACTTCCAGCTGTTGAAACTCTTGGATGTGCTACAGTTATTTGCTCTGATAAGACAGGAACTCTTACACAAAATAAAATGACTGTAATGAAAGTCTTTACTATGGATGGGTATGCAGATGATATTATGGATGCAAAGAAAGTAGTTGAAATAATAAATCTTTGCAATGATACTCAAATAGTTCAAGATGGGGAAAACATTAAAACTATTGGAGACCCTACTGAGACAGCACTTATTGACTTAGCACTTAAGGCTAATATTGATAAGAGAAAACTTGATGAAGAATATCCAAGGGTAGATGAAATTCCTTTTGATTCTGATAGAAAACTTATGACTACATTTAATAAGGTTCAGGATGGATTCGATGTAAATGTTAAAGGTGCTCCTGATATACTTATTTCTAAATGTAAATATATTATTGATAAAAATGGAATTAGAGATTTAACCCCTGAAGATATGGAATTAATAAAAAATGAAAATGAAGAAATGGCAAAAGGTGCTTTAAGAGTTTTAGCAGCTGCATTTAAAAAAGTTGATAATATTGATAAGGAGCATGCAGAAGAAGGACTTGTTTTTGCAGGTCTTGTTGGAATGATGGATCCTCCAAGGGAAGAGGCAAAGGATGCAGTTAGGGTATGTAAAAAAGCTGGAATTAGGCCAGTTATGATTACGGGAGACCATAAAGCAACAGCTGTAGCTATTGCTTCAAAGCTTGGAATTTTAGAGAAAAATAGCAGGGCAATAACAGGTGCTGAACTTGACGATATGACTGATGAAGAGCTTATAAAAAATGTAAAAGATATTTCAGTTTATGCAAGGGTATCACCAGAGCATAAGGTAAGAATTGTTAAGGCATGGAAGGCTAACGGTGATGTAGTAGCTATGACTGGAGATGGTGTTAATGATGCACCTGCACTTAAAATAGCTAATATAGGAGCAGCTATGGGTGTAACAGGAACAGACGTAGCAAAAGAAGCTGCTGACATGGTTCTTACAGATGATAATTTTGCAACAATTGTATCTGCTGTTGAAGAAGGAAGAACAGTTTTTTCTAATATAAAAAAATCAATTACTTATTTATTAGCCTGCAATATAGGTGAAATTATAACCCTATTCCTTGCTATACTTTTAAAATGGCCAGAGCCACTCCTTCCAGTTCATATACTATGGGTTAACCTTGTAACAGACAGTCTTCCGGCATTAGCTCTTGGTATGGAACCTCCTGAGGAAGGAGTTATGGATGAATCTCCAAGAAGTCAATCTGATGGTTTATTTGAAAAAGGACTGGGATTAAGAATAGCACTTGAGGGGATTTTTATTGGATTTATTACACTGACAGGTTTTTATTATGGATGGAAGTCAACGGGCGATGAAAAAGTTGGAAGAACAATGGCATTCTTTATTTTAAGTTTATCTCAACTCGTACATTCATATAATATGAGATATGAAAATAAATCTGTAATATTTAACCACATGTTTGGAAACAAGTATTTAAACTGGGCAACTGTTATTTCAGCAGCAATTCAATTTGTTGTACTCTTTACTCCTTTCACTAGAAGAGTATTTAAGGTAGAGCTGCTTGATTTTAGCCATGCTGATACTGTTGTTTTGTTAGTATTATCTCCTCTTTTAGTAGTTGAAATTGGTAAAGCTATAAGAAGACATTTTGCAAAATAATTTTGTGAAACCAATTAAAAAATTCCTATGCATTTAATGCATGGGAATTTTTTTTAACGATAAACTAAATTTAAGTAAGTATTTCATCTCACAACTGTCATGGTTAAATTTCTAACTTTTGTACATTTTAATAATAACATTTATAATGTATAGTATAGTCAATAGATGAATAAACTTGCTGGGAAGCCATCACCTGGCAGTTTTAATGTGGAGGGGATAAAATGTCAAAAACTCTTAAAAAAATTGTTTATACTGCTATGTCTATTGCACTTGTTACTGTGGCAACAATGATAATAAGGATACCTACTGGGGAAGGATATGTTAATTTTGGAGACATATTTATATTTATTATTGCAGCATTAATAGGAAAAAGAACAGCAGTGATTGCAGGTGGAGTTGGTTCAGCAATTGCAGATTTAATTGGGTATCCTGCTTTTACCTTAGGAACACTTGTTATAAAAGGTGTTGAAGGTTTAATTTGTGCATCATTAGTAAGAAAAAACGGGGATGGAAGCTTGAAAAAAAATTCAGTAATAATAGCATCATCAGTTGCAGCCCTTTGGATGGTATTTGGATATTTTGTTTATGAATATTTTTTATATGGGATGGCTACAGCTTTAGGGTCAATTGTGGGCAATTTAATTCAAGGAGGAGTTAGTGCTGCAGTAGCATTTCCAATAATACTAGCAGTTAAAAAATCAAAAATAAAATTTGATATAGAATAATATGTGAGCCTCATTTATATATACTGTAATTCATAATTTAGATTTAATTCACCGCGGAGATAAGAAAAATATATTCCATTCACTTTTCCCGTTTGCAAAGATGTTCTAAGGAT